>ERZ773235.9-NODE-9-length-306002-cov-10.158697_pt1 | contig 306002 bp, 288 predicted proteins | sample MGYA00580522_ERZ773235 | MGnify/ENA primary metagenome ERZ773235 (study PRJEB29015, sample SAMEA2737797) | human gut metagenome | biome: human gut; feature: human-associated habitat; material: faeces | place: China | collected 2012 ... | reverse complement strand
ATTATACAAAATTTTAAGATAATGCACTATCAACACACTCTTAAGTTTGCTTCTAAGTCTTATTTCCATAACTTTAGGGTTAACCATACGCAAGACCAATCACTCTCGGACAATACTCATGATTTTCGGTAAAAAACGTAAAAGAAATAAGAACAATTAACAAAATGTATAATAACAATCAATAGCGACTAATGATTTTCATGTAAAAGGACACCAAACTATACGGTGTCCTTTTCAAATTCTTACGTCATATCAAGGCTCATTCAATCGTGGTAAATTCGTGGTAAAATGAGTGCTTTCCTATATTTCAAAATGCTTGAAAGTATAGTGTTTATGCGGATAATCAAAAATCAGATATAAAATTTAGTAAAAATACTTACATCATTTTTAGGATTGAAATGTGCAATCACTTCCCTATGCGCTGTACCGCTTTTTTTCTTACGAAGATAAGCAACATAAAAAGCAATACCAAATACAACACTAAAAGGTATAAGGACAAATAAGCAAGGTTTAAGAAGAACCCAAAGACAAGACCATAAAGTCTTTAAAACAGTTAATATCATAAAATTAACACCCCCAAATATTAAGAGCTGTTGCGTGTCGGCGAAGCCGACAACGCAAACAGCAAGCTTAATTATTTTATAGTAATGGTATAATCGACCATAAAAGCTTTAAAACAGATACAATCAATCTATAAACATAAGTAGCGATTAAAAAGCCAAGAATAACAATAACAGGACCCATAGGAATAAAGTAACCTATAAAGCCGATAGCTTCGGTTAATATATCAAATGAAGTTGTTATAGATGAAATATCAAATTGAGTACCGTGCAACAAATTAGCTACCCAATTTAAAAAAGTAATTACAATCATATTATCACCTCACTAAAAATCATCAATATCATCATATCCGCCATTAGCTTTCAAATGCTCGTAATAATCATTAGCCATAGTTTCGTTAATCATATCATTTAATTGATTTTCGTGGAATTCAACACCACCAACAAAAGTAACACCGGAGCCGTGTATAATTTCAGGAAGTCGCTTCCAAAGAGCAACCAAAAAGCCAAGGTACATAAAACAGCTAACAACTGTATCACCTACACTTTTAAAAGGAGCATACCAACTAAAATCAATACTATATGATTTAGCAGGTAAGCTATAATACTTCCCTTTAACACCTGCAGAAGTAAATGTTAGAACAGGCGAACTATCCGTTATTAAAGCGTTCTTAATATCATTAGGCACTGTATCAACAACTTCATAAGCAGAACCGATAAAAGTATTATCCTTAACATTAGTTAAAGCCGCTTCAAATGCAACTTTATTATCTTCACTTTGTGGATTAGTATAATTATCAATAGTATGATAAACATCTAATAACACTTCTTTGAATGTTGATTTTATAGAATGTGTAAACCAATTCTCAACATCATCACCATCAGGGTTAAATATTATATCAAAGCCAAAGTATTCCCCCATTGCCTGATGAAAGTTATTATTTTGAAATATTATATCTACAAGATACTGACTAACCGTATCAATACTGCTAATAATATTATTAACATATCCGGCAACATCACTACGATAAGCATTAAAATTTGAACGAAACAAAGCTAATTCAACTGCCATATTAGATATACGATTAGATATGTCATCAAAACCTGACTTTAATTTTGTTATGCCGCTCTCAATTGACTTAAAATAAGTAGAAAAAGTTTTTTCCAAATCAAGCAAAGATGTAATAGATTTTTGAATACTAAAAACACTAGTGTAAATAGAATGTACAAATTCACCGGTTGTAGTATATTTTGAACCTGAATCAAGATTAGAATTTAGTTTAGTTATGCCATCCTTAATTGACTCAAGATAAACTTTATACCCTTGCGAATTGCTATAAATGTTATCAAGACGGGTAACAATATCGGCAAGATAGCCACTAATTCGCTCAAGACTTCCGATAATGTTGTTTTTTTCAGAGTAGCTCCAAGAAGAACCTCCTGCTGTGTCGCTCCCCCCGGTGTTGGAGTCGTACTCGTTGGTGTAAAAAAAACTTTACCGTCTTTCATTACTTTATAATTACTGTAATAACCCTTAACACCTAATGTATTAGCGTTGGGCTTATGATTTTTACTATAACAATATTGTGTAAAGTCATACGGGTTCATATTACCACCCTCTTGAGTAGTAGGATTTTTCACCAATTTATTTAAAGTACCTTTAACACCCAATGATACATTAGAATAAACATTATCCAAACCATATTTAACAATAATAATATTATTCTGCTCTACATCACTAAAAAGCAAATCATCAGTTGTAACAGTTACAGGATAAAGCGAAAAAACACAATAACAATAATCGGGATTACTAACATCTTTAGAATATACAAAATAGTTAGTATAATCCTCGCTAATCTCAATTCCGTTATCTTTAGCTATTTGACGATAATTGACCGAATTTATCCCGGTCTTCGCAAATGCTGTTACAGGCATAAGCGAGAATACAACAAGCATTACAGAAAATATAACACAAGATATTTTTTTCATTAAAAAACTCCTTTCTAAAAAATTAAGGGGAAAGGGCTTCCCCTCTCCCCTCGCTCGAGAAAAAACAAATAATATAAAAATATACAAAAAATTATGCACTACGAAGCATACCAAGTACGAAGCTGATACCCTTACGAATAGCAATAAACGAAATTGCAACCGGAATAATAGTAGGAATAACTGCTACAACCTCATTAAGAACACCGCCTACCATTGATGATGTAATTGTTTGGTCAAGAACAGTGGCCGCGTTAATTGCGTGAATTACAGGCAATATCTATTTTCCCCCTTTCTTTTTCTTTCTTTATTTCTAACCTTACAGCTATTAGCTTTTTCGTACAGTCACGAAGCAAAGCAAAAAGACCGTAAAGGAAGATTGCAAATGCAATAAATAGTAATATTAGTTCTTTTATTTTGTAGACCCCCAATCTTCAGGAAAGAGTGAGCCAATCCAATTTACAAGTGGTTTTATCAAATAATCTATCGAAAATTTGATTAACTCAACTACAAGGATTGAACCGCATATTGTATATATGCTTTCCAAAAGTTCATTACTTTCCAAGTTCTTCAACTCCTACAAGTTCTTTTCTTAACTTGCCATAAGCTTCATTAAGAACAACAGTTAACTTATACTCTTTAAGAAGCTCAATATCACCGATAATATCAAAAAGTTTATCATTGTTAGCATCAACAATCAGCCTTTCACTTGTATGATTGTCATAATCATAGATTACAACAAAATGAGCTGTACCCTTTTTACCCTCAAACTCCCAATCTCTTGAAAACATATCAAGCACAGGAGCTTTAACAGTTGTAGTTAATTTCATTATGCCTCACTCCTTTCATCAAATAATTCTTGATAATGCTGAATAACATCATCTTTTTCTTTTATTTCTTTTTCATAAGACTGAAGTTTTGATTGTGCAATCATAGTACCCTTGTTATAAAAAAGAATAACAGCAAGTTCGATTAGGATAGTAGCTACAAAAGACCATTCAGTAGCGCCCCAACCTTTCATAATGTCAATAATTGTTTTGATAAACTCCATTGTTTATCCCCTTTCTTTTTATAGTCTTTCGACTTATTCAATTATGTAAAAATCGCAATCTTCAAGATAATTATTAACCAACATTTGCTGATGTTGATTAAGTTTAATACCTCTTGAAAAAAGTTCATTTTCCAACTCTTTAGCAGAATGAGTAAGCAAATATGTAAGAATACTGCTGCCGCAAGTATTGAAAAGATACTTTTCAAACTTTGAGTAGTTATACTCAACACCTACACTATCAATAACACTTATTTTTTCGGAGTGACTTAATATCTTTTTCCAATAAGGAGCAGTAGATAATCTAGACTTATTATCATCCTTACTACTAACTACAAACCTTAAATAGTTATTAAGCACTCCTGTGTAAAAAAACCTACATCTTCATCACTTGTAAGTTTATTTGCAAAACCTTGCGCATTAACTGAACGAAGTCTTATTTCAATTCGCGTCCAATTAGGCATATCTTCAGGTTGAAAACCTCTTTCAGCTCGTTTATCATAAATATTTATAAAGCAATTACTGTTTTGTTTGCCAAAATACAATGATGTACCTTTAATACCGTCATTTAGTGATTGCATTAAATTAGAAAATTTAGACCGACAAGTGTAATTTCCTTTTCGATATGCTTTTACAAGTGTATCAATACTAAAGCTATCATCAATTACATCTTGCGCTATATCTATTCTTGATACATTAAATCCGTCAAGTTCGGCTACCCGCTTAATCAAGTCAAGGAGAGAATAACAAGAGAAAGACTCAATTAAGCGGCAACCTTGACCGGAAAGATTTATACATCCGGCTGTGTAATCTTCTTTCTGCGATAACATCAATGTAATATGATTATCGTATGTTACTGAATATTTATAAAACCACCGTGGCGGACACTCTTTAAATTCAAGACCGCTGTTTTTTAACCCAAGAAATTCTATCATTTCTTCAAAAGTTATAAAATGCCCTGAAACCGTTAACCAGTCTATGATTAAAGGGTATTTTGATGTATTTTCTGCCCCCCTATTAGTGTGGGGGGCAACTTTCATTTTTTCTATCATTTTTCGTTATCACTTTCTTTGTCTTCTTTTGATTTTTTCTTCAACTTTTTATAGTCAAAAAGAATATCAATAAACATAATCAATGTGACAAATACTGAGCAGGTTGCAAATCCATTTAGAAAATCAATATAGTTAGTCATTATCTTTCTCCTCGCTTTCTACGATATTTACTTGTCCGTCTTTTTCAAACATTCGATAAATTAAATAACACATTTATGTGTTACATTAAGAATAACACATATTTGTGTTATTGTCAACACAAAATTGTGTTATCTGTTAAAATAAAGAAAAGGAGTTAAATATGAAGCAAAAAACAACTTATAAATATCAAAGAATTAGAGATACACGAGAAGACAATGATTATACACAAAAGGAAATTGCAGATATACTTAACTTATATCTAAATCAATACAGAAGATACGAAACAGGCGAAACAACTATACCAATAAATATAGTAAAAAGATTAAGCAAATTATATAAGGTATCTATTGATTATCTAACGGAAATTGAAGAAGAAGTAAAGCACAGCAAGGAGTAAAATATGATATTATTAGATACAGTTTTAGATAAAACAATAAATACAAATATGTTCATACCTGCAATTATAATATTTCTTATTTTTGCTATAATAGGATTTTTTATAAAGAAAAACAAATAGTATAGAAATATACAAAAAAAGCGCCTTGATGAGCTTAACGGAAAGCTTAATCAGGGTGCTTTTTTCTTGTTTTCATTTACTTTTTGTATAATTGTAACCCTCAATAATTCTTTTCTAAGTAATCTACCCATAGCGTTAAGCGCTAAAAAGGATAGCCGGTATTATACGAATTATTAACGCTTCGTTTTTGTGCCATATCATTTTTTACTTGTCAAGGTGGATAAAACTTTTTTGTTTATTATTTATGCAAAAAACTTTTATCTTGCTTCGACCTTGACAAATCAAAAATAATATAGGCTGCCTAATTAAGCAAGCGAAGAGCGAAAACGCACTTGCTTGCCGCTTTTTATTATTTTTATTCGCTACCTTAGGACACATCAAGAAAGGAGTGTATACTGTGTTTTTAAGGATTGCAAAAAAAATAATAGCCATACTCAAATTGAGTACAGCTATTAAAAAGGTCACTTTTAAATTTGAACTACTCTTTAAGTAAGGCGACCTAAACAGGTACACGGAGTGTTACTGCACTTCGTGTACTTTATTTATTATATCATTAACACACAAAATAAACAAGAACAAATTGCATAAAACATCTGTTCTGTATTTATTTTGTGCAATTATATCAAAAAAAGCACGGTATGTCAACGCTTTTACCCTGCAAAAACAATTGCGCAAAATTTTTGTAACTATTTTTCAAGCAGCTTATTGCCACTATCTAATGATTTGTAAAGGCCTAATATATCATTTAATTGATTTAATGCATCTTCAAACCCGGCTTGATTTATTTCTTGCTCTCCTGCAACTAAATTCAAGCTATAACCGTTTCTCAAATCAATTGATGTAATCTCCATTTTGCTCGGAACACTATCAAGAAGTTCTTTAATGCGATTGATGTCAACTTTATCAATTATCATTCTCACGCCTCCCATATATTTTATTATACAAAAAAACAGCCGATTTATCGGCTGTTTTTTGTATTTGTTTTATATGTTAAACTCACATTTAATAATTTGCTTTTCTCCCATAACGCTGCATTTTTTAGTATTTCTTCAATAAGCCGGCTTTTTCCATCGGTTGATAATTATATCTGCTATAATTCCGTTTATTATACCTGTAATCAAGCCTGAAAGCATAAGAATCGGAAAATAATAAATTATCCTATATGTATTCATAACTATGCCGGCAACAATGATTTGACCGAGATTATGAATTGTTCCTCCAAATGCAGATACACCGATTGGTGTAAATTTATCAAACTTCTTAATGATGCACATTACTGCAAATGAAAGCAAACCGCCGACTAAACTATAAATCATTGCAAATGTGCCATTAAATAGTAAACCTGAAAGCACTATGCGAAGTAATGATATAAAAAACGCATCCTTAATATTCATTGTATAAAGGGCAACAATCACAACTAAATTTGCAAGGCCAAGCTTTATTCCCGGAATTCCAAAATTGAAAGGTACAAGTGACTCCAAATATGAAAATGCAAATGCCAAAGAAATCGTCAACGCAAGTGTGCAAAGTCTTTTTACATCAATTCTTTTCACTTCGCCACCCCGTCTACATCTTCGCTTTTATCACTGATTACAGTTATTTCAACTTTATTTGGCAAACAAATTATAGATTCATTGCTTTTACTTATCTCTCTATGATTTTTACAAATCTTATCCTTGCAATCAGCGTAAATCATTTTAACTTTTCCGTTTTTTATTTGTACTGTATTACAAATATCACCGTTATCATTATATACATTGTAAACGCAGTCTTTATTTAAGTCTAAAACAGCTATTTGAGCTGAATTTTGCTCAACCAATACCCTATCACCGCTTTTAGAAAAAAGATTCATAATCAAGAATACGCAAGCCGTTATAATAATAATTGATAAAATCAGTATTAAATCATTTTTTCTTTTTTTATTTTGCACTGTTTACCCCGCTTGTTTTAGTAATCTTACCGCTATTATCCATCCAAATGACTTCTATATCATTATCTTTTGCAAATTGTAAACCGTCAGATAAATTCATACAAAACAATGCTGTTGAATAAGCATCTGCAAGCGCACTGTTATTACAAATAACTGTAACCGAAGTGAAATAATCAGCCGGAAAAAGCGTATTTTTATCAATAATATGGCAATACTTTTTACCGCCGACTGTATAATACCTTTGGTACGAACCGCTTGTAACAACGCTTGTTTTATCATCAGCAATAACTTTATCTAAATATTCGCTTGAATTCGGATTTTCAATTCCTATAATAAAATTTGTATTATCCGGCTTATTGCCGACTGTAATTATATTTCCGCCAAGTGAAATAACGGCACTTTGCCACAAATCATTATCTGTAATAAATTGATAAATTTTATTGCAAACAAACCCTTTGGCAATTGCGCCGACATCAAGTTTTAATTTGCTGTCTTTAAAACACACAGTTGATTTATCAGTATCAATAATCAAATCATCAATATCGGTATGCTTTGATGCATCAATAAGTATATCACGCGAAGGTAATGATTTTCCCTCTTCTCTGTAATAGTGCCATATTGATAACACACTGCCCATTGCTATATTAACTAATCCTTTTGTACGCTTAAAAACATCCTTACCGAAAGTCAGAAGTTCAATTATTTCTGCGTCAACTTTAATCGGAGATTTATAGGCATTTTCGTTGATATATTTTAAATTTTTAAGTTTATCATAACTGTTATATATATCAAAAAGCATTGAATATTTTTTTATTTGAGCATATAATGCTTCATATTTTTTATCAAACTCACTTTGTGAAATATCATACGCGGTTACAGATGAAGCTGTATCAAATAAATCTAAAAAGCTTTTTGAATATTTTGAATATTTACTATTGCTGCAACCAAATAAGCTAAGCAATAAAACTAAGGAGAGGACTAATGAGATTGTTTTTTTCATAAGTCCCCTCCTCTCTTAATTTAGAAAATCCTTAATAACTTTAGTTGGGCATTTTTGAGCGCAAAGCCCACATTCGTTGCATTTATTATAATCTATTTTAGCAATGTTATCAATCACTTTAACAGCATCGTTAGGGCAATTTCTTTCACACATACCGCAACCTATACAACCGGCTTGGCAATTATCTTTAACTACCTTACCACGCTGTTTATTTGAACACTGAACTCGATATTTTGAATCATATGGTACAATTTCAATAAGCTTTAACGGGCAAGCTTTAACGCATTTACCGCAAGCAATGCAAAGTTCTTGATCAACAACTGCTTTTCCGTTAATAATTCTGATAGCCTGATTATCACAAACATCTGCACAAGAGCCATAACCCATACAACCGTATTGGCAACTTCTTTCACCGCCGCCGGGCGTAACGGAGGCTGAAGTGCAAGTTCGAGTTCCGTAATAATTATATTTTTGATGCCTTACTTCACAAGTACCCGAGCATTTAACAAAAGCAGTTTGCCTTACATAATCACCGGCTTGTGTACCCATAATTTCAGCAATTTTATCAGCACCTGACTTACCTGCAGGTGGGCAGGCATTAACCGGTGCTTCGCCTTTGGCAATTGCTTTTGCCAGCGCGTCACATCCTGCATAGCCGCAAGCACCGCAATTATTACCTGCAAGTGCCTGCCTGATTTTTATTTCCTTTTCATCAACTTCAACATGAAATATCTTTTCTGCAACACTGAGAAGTATTGCGATAATAAGACCTACAATTGCAACAACTGCTGAAGCAATAATAATATTTTTAATTTCCATATTGCTCCCCTCCTACTTTAATGAGCCGAAGCCATAAAAGGCTATTGCCATTAGGCAGGCTGTTAAAAGAACAGCAGGTGTACCCTTAAAAGCTTTTGGAAAATCGTTGTTTTCAATTCTTTCTCTAATTCCCGCCATAATTATAATTGCAAGAGCAAAACCGACTGCCGTACCGAACCCTGTAATTACAGATGTTATAAAATTATTATTTTCCTGAACATTTGTAAGGGCAACACCCAGTACCGCACAGTTAGTTGTAATAAGCGGAAGATAAACACCGAGTGCCTGATAAAGCTTTGGTACATATTTCTTTAAAAACAGTTCAATAAGCTGCACCAAAGCCGCAATTACAAGAATGAAAATAATTGTGTTTAAATAAGTAATATGTAATTTATCTATAACAAAAGTATACAAAAGATTTGTTACTGCACTTGCTATTGTAATTACGAATATAACAGCACCGCCCATACCTGCCGCTGTTTTAACATTTTTAGATACACCGAGAAATGGGCAAATACCTAAAAACTGGCTTAATACAACATTATTTATAAGTGCAGTAGTCATTAACACAAGAAATAAGGTTTTTAACATTATTTGTTTACCTCCTTATTTTCTGTTTCTTTGCACAGCGAATTGCAGTGTGCACAGTCCCCGCCGCATACATTTTCATCATTGGTGTGCCTGTTTGCACCCTTTGCACCAAATTTATTTTGCAATGCACATAAAAATGCCAGCACAAGAAATGCACCCGGTGCTAATATAAATATTGATACGCCTTCATAACTTTTCGGTAATAACTGAAGATTAAATATTTTTCCGGTACCAATAAGTTCACGAACTAAGCCTATTGAAGTTAAGCCGATTGTAAAACCTAAACCCATACCAAGTCCGTCAAATATTGAAGGAATGACTTTATTTTTTGAAGCATAACTTTCAGCACGGCCAAGAATTATGCAATTAACAACAATAAGCGGAATATAAAGTCCTAAAGCGTCATAAAGAGATGTGACATAAGCCTGAAGTACCATTTGAACAATTGTTACAAATGACGCTACGATTACAATATAAGCAGGCATACGCACACCATCAGGTATTACTTTTCTTAAAAGTGAAATAAGCATATTACTCATTACTAAAACAACGGTGGTTGCAAGCCCCATACCAAGCCCGTTTATTGCCGAAGTTGTAACAGCAAGAGTCGGGCACATACCAAGCATAAGTACGAAGGTTGGATTTTCCTTAACAATACCGTTATATAAGCGTTCAATCGGTGTTTTCAAGTTAATCAACCTCCTTTAACTGATGGTTATATACAGCAAGAGCGCTGTCAACGGCTTCACAAACTGCATTTGAAGTTATAGTCGCACCACTGAGTGCATCAATTTCGGTATCATTTGACGCACCGTTTTTAGTATAATTTATACCGTTTGCCGATTTGCCGATAAATTGAGATTTAAATTCATCTTCAGTTGCTTTAGCACCAAGGCCGGCGGTTTCACTATGGGATAAAACAGTAAATCCCGTGATTTTATTTGTTTTATTCGATAAACCGATAGCCACTTTTATATCCCCGCCATAGCCTGACGGTGATGTGGCAGAAAAAACATATCCGATTAAATTACCGTTTTTATCCGTTACTGCCAAAACATCATCCACACTGCATTGTGAAAGATTTTCTTTTTCTAATGATTTTGAAGAAGCCTTAAGAATTTCATCAGAATTATCCATAACTTTAAATTCGGCATTAGGATATACAACTTCATAAGCTTCAAGCCTTGCTTTATCCTGAGCTTTTGCAATAGGCTCTTTTGTAACTTCGTTTACAAATGCAAGTGATACACCTGCAACAAGAGTTATTACAAAAAGTGCAAGACAGTTTTTTAAAAATTTATTTTTCACGTCTTACACCCCCTCTTTCTTGCGCATACCGAAAGCTTTAGGAACAGTTATTTTTTCAATAAGAGGTACAACAAGATTTGAGGTGATTATTGCATAAGAAACACCCTCTGCACTTGAACCTAAAACTCTGAAAACTGCTGTTAAAAAGCCTATAAGAACGGCATATATAATTTGGCCCTTTTTAGTAATCGGGCTTGTTGTATAATCAGTAGCCATATATACCGCACCGCTCATAAGTCCGCCCGTTAATAAATTGCCTAAAGCGAAATTGAGTGTGCTGTAATCAAAGCCGATATGTTTGCCTTTAATTAAAGCGAAAATAAGAACAAACACGATTGTGGAAGCCATATAAATAACCGGAATACGCGGTGTTATAACTTTTTTCACCAAAAGATATACAAAACCGATAAGTATAGCCACACAGCAAACTTCACCAATACATCCGCTTTGAAGCCCTAAAAATGCATCTTTAAGGCTAATAAGTTCACCCGATTTTATTTGAGCAAGCGGTGTTGCAGATGATACACCGTCAGCAGTAGAAAAATCAGTCATTCTTGATGTAAAAGATATAAGCAAAAAGCACCTTGCGGCTAAAGCAGGGTTCATAATATTTTGACCTATTCCGCCGAATAGCATTTTAACCACAATAATTGCAAATACACCGCCTATGGCTGGAACCCACCACGCAACTTGCGGCGGCATATTAAGTGCGATTATTAACCCCGTCACCACAGCACTGAAATCAAATACGGTAACAGGTTTTTTATATATCAGTTCAAACACAAGCTCGCTTAATACACAGCTTGCAACGGATGAAATGATAACAACTAACGCATTTACACCAAAATGCCATACGCCGAAAGCTAAAGTAGGAACAAGTGCAATGCAAACATCAATCATAATTTTTTGAGTAGAACTCTTATCTCTTATATGAGGTGAAACCGAAACATTATACATACTTATCCCCCCTACTTCGCAATTTTGCTTTCGCGAACTTTAATTTTCGCAAGTTTAAATGTTTGAGTCAGCGGTCTTTTGGCAGGGCATACATATGTGCAACAGCCACATTCAATACATTCCATACCGTATAGTTTTTCAAACCGCTCATAATCTTTATTTACAGCAGCCTGTGCCATAAGCTGCGGTACAAGTGTTTCAGGGCATACACCTACACATCTTCCACACCTTATACACGAAGTCGTTTCCATTTTTTCAACATCATCTTTCGATATTGCCAATATAGAAGATGATGTTTTGACAACCGGATAATCAAGGCCGTCCATTGCCATACCCATCATTGGACCGCCTGAAATAATTTTAACTGCATTATCCTTAAGTCCGCCGCATTCATCACATAAAAATTTATGCGATACACCGAGCAAAACATCAACATTGGCAGGCTGAGCCATTGCATCACCCGTTAAAGTTACAACCCTGTGAATAAGCGGCATATTCATTTTTACCGCTTCATAAATTGCGATTACAGTAGCAATATTAAGCACTATAACACCGGCATCAGCAGGTAAGATGTGTGAGTTAATTTGCCTGCCTGTAACAGATGATATAAGTCGCCTTTCGCCGCCCTGCGGATAGCGGGTTGAAAGCGGCATTACATTTATTCTGCTGTTACCGTTACATTCAAATGAAAGTGCATCAATGGCTTTTGGCTTATTATCCTCAATACCTATAATAGCTTTTGCTTTTTCAAATAAGCGAAGAACTATTGCAATTCCCTCAATTATATCCCTGCTTCTTTCAAGCATTAAGCGGTAATCGGAAGTCAAATACGGTTCACATTCAGAACCGTTAATTATTATGTAATCAATATTTTGATTTTTTGGTGAAAGTTTTACACCTGTCGGAAAGCCGGCGCCGCCCATACCAACTATGCCGCTGTCACCTATTATCTTGATAATTTCTTCATTTGAAAGCGTGTTAACATCACGATTTATTCCAAAATTTTCTACACTATCATTTTCAAAATCATTGGTAACAATCACACATTTTGATACTTTACCGCTTAACATCAATCTGTCTTCAATAGCTTTAACCTTACCTGATACAGATGAATACACAGGGCTTGAAACAAATGAACTTGCTTCACCTATTTTCATACCCTTTAGCACTTGGTCACCTACTTTAACGCAAGGTGTAGCAGGCGCACCAATATGTTGGCTCATAGGAAACACCATAATTTCTTCGCTGTTAAGCCTTTTAATTTCTTTATCACCGGAATATTCTTTTCCCTCATAGGGATGAACACCGGCTTTAAATTTTCCCTTCATCATAATAAATCCCTCAAATTTATATTACTTGAGTTTAATTTTAACATAATAATACATAAATTTCAATAATCAAAGATGAATTTTTGTTTATTATATATAATAAAGCAGGAGCAAAGCTCCTGCTTTATAAGTATATGTATATTAAAGTTTACCTTTATAGATATTATAAATACTTTTCGCCTTATCGCGCACCAATTTTGCAAGGTTTTTGGGTGATGTTACTTCAACCCCATCGCCATACTGCATAAGCCAAGAAACAAAACCGTCTGACATAGTAGCCGAAACAGTAGTTTCAAAATGTGAACCGTCAACAGCAGTAAGCGGAATATTTTTGCCGAATCTGTCAAGCATTTCTTCTTGAAGCTGAATGTTGCATTTAAGAGTTACTTTACATTCATCACCGGAAAACATATTAAATCTTTTTGAAACATAGTCCTGCTCGTCAAATTTTTCTTTATAATGGCTCACTTCGCTGAAATGGCGGGAATTCTCATCAAGGATTTCAAGCTTTTTCATTCTGTCAATTCGCAAATTCATTAAATTATCATATTTTTGATTATTGCAAACAAGATAGTAATGGTCATCTCGCCAAATCAAAGCATAAGGAGAAACAGTAAAAGTTTTTTCAGTATGTTTTTTTCTGTTTTGAACATCCACACTTCTTCTGCGATAAATGAACTTAACTTTTTTATTTTCGGTTATTGCACTGTTCAAACGGTCTATAATAATATAAATTTCTTCGTTGTCACACTTTGCACAATTGGTATCTACATATACTTGGCTTTTCATAGTTTTCGCCTGTTCAACAGAAACAAGGGTTTCAAGCTTTTCAATAAGCGATTCAGTTTTTTTAGGTGTAATAAAGCCTGCGCTTGAAACAGCATCAATTAAAAGCATTACTTCAGGTATTTCAAATGTACGAGTAGCCATAAAAAAGCCGCGCTTTGGGCTCGTTACAGTTACAATATCACATCCGATTTCATTTAGCGCTGCAATATCGGCATAAATTGATTTTCTCTCACATTTAATTCCCTTATCCGCAAGCATTGAAATTAAATCGGTAGTAGACAGTGGGTGTTCATCATCACTGAACTTATCAAGAAAATTGTAAATAAATAAAGTTTTAAGCTTTGAATTTTGCATAAGAATCCCCCATTTTTGATGACATTATACTACATTTTATCTATACTTTCAACAATGCTCCTAAAAACAGGACAGCAATCCTCTGCTCCGCTTTTGCCGCCTTCACACATAATTGCAATAGAATATGCGGGTTTATCATACGGATAAAATCCGACAAACCAAGTATTCAACTGCTCTTTTCCGTCTTCGTAAATGCCTGTTTGTGCAGTTGCGGTTTTACCGGCGGTATTTGATTTATATTGAGCATTAAAGCCTGTACCATTATCAACAACATATTTCATATATTCTTTGAGAGTTTGAGCAGTCTTAGCCGAAAAAGCTCTTTTCTTATCTTTAGAATTTATATTCAAGGTAGGAAAATTATAGTATCCGCCGTTTGCAACAGCAGATACAACACTTGCAAAATGAAGCGGATTATCCGTCAGCTTACCTTGTCCGAAACCTAAAAGCGCAAGCTGACCTTTAGAATTAAGTTCTTCTTCATTCGGAAATGATAAATCTGTTACGGGAAAAGTATTATCGAAAAGATTGAAACTTTCACCAAAGCCGATTGCTTTTGCTGTATTTAAAATCTTATCTTTACCAAGCTTTAATGCAAGATTAACAAAATAGCAATTACAAGAATTTGCCAAAGCTTCTTTAATGTGCTGTTTACCGTGCTTATGCTTATTTTGGCAATGAAAAGTTGTATCGCTAACTTTTATTTTGCTTTTACAATCGTATTGTGGATTTATATTATTTTCAAGAGCAGCAGCAGCGACAACTATTTTAAAAATAGAACCTATTGCATACGGCCTGAGCGAACGGTTTAAATAATCGCCGCCGAGGCTTACACTCGCTAATATTTGCGATGTATTCGTATCTAAAATCACTACTGAACCCTTACTTATTGTTTTTGATGAGACCTCTGCAATTTTTTGCAACTTTTCATCAATTGATATTTTCACTCCATCAATTGAATTATAATTTTTATTTATAATTGTTCCGTTATCGCCGTCAAGCACTCTGCCCAGTGCATCAACACTGTAATTTATTGATAATGAGCCTATTTTTTTATCAACATATTTTTCTAAACCCGAGAAATTTTTATCTATCAAATGCCTGCAAAGCATATTGTCGTTATTTTGATTTACAATTTCTTCAAGGCGAATATATTTTGTATACGCATAATTTTTAACAGGCATAACAACAGGATAACCTTTTTTCAGTTCATCAGTTATATATTTAATATCATCATTTGAATACAAATATTTTAGCTCCGCCATAGATTTTTCACTCGGTTTTATCACCGCATAAAGTGAATGGGTATTATTATTAAGCAAAACTCCGTTTCGAGAATAAATATTAGTAAATAGAGTCGAAATATCAACAGTAATACTGTTATATGAGCTATCAACTTTATATGAATTGCTGAAGTTAATATATCCGCACCTGCCAAGCGCAAATGTAAGCAAAATTGCAAATGCAACACCTAATGATATTATCCTTTTACTCATAAAAAAATACCCCTTGTGTAGTTTTCACAAGGGGTACAAATTTTATTCAGTTCTCTGTCTTCTAAATATAGCGTCTTGAGAAACAGGAATATCGCATTTAAACGAATATGTATCAGTAGCTTTATTAGCCACATCAACTTTTTCGTCATCATCAAGATTATACAGGTCTTCAACAGTTATTATATAAGGCTTTTTATTAGGTTCAACAACTTCAAGCATATCACCTTCAAAAAATCTGTTGCGCTGGCTGACTGTTAATCTGCCGTTTGAATAATCTTTAAACAATGCACATACATCCCAATTACGAATATAGCCGCCGGTATCTATAACCTGCCCATTTTCAATCGGACCGAAATTAAAGCCTGTTGTATATTCACGGTGGCTCATTTTTTCCATTTCATCAAGTATCCACTTTGACGGTTTAAAATCGTCACTCGGGTTCTTCAAATATTCATCAATTGCATTACGGTATGCATAAGTTACAATCGCGGTATAATATTCACTCTTTGCGCGTCCTTCAATTTTAAATGAATCAACACCGGCATTTACAAGCTCGGGAATATGCTCAATCATACAAAGGTCACGCGAATTAAATATATATGTTCCGTTCTTTTCCTCATTTATCGGGAAATATTGCCCCGGCCTTGTTTCTTCTACAAGGTGATATTTCCACCTGCAAGGCTGTGCGCAATCACCGCGGTTGGCGTCCCTGTGAGTCATATAATCGGATAAAATACATCTGCCTGAAAAACTCATACACATAGCACCGTGAACAAACACTTCAATTTCAAGGTCATCAGGCGTTTTATCTCTGATTGTTTTAATTTCATCAAGTGAAAGTTCACGCGCGGTAACTATACGGCTTGCACCCATTTCGTAAAGCGTATTGGCAGTTTGGTAATTCACAATACCCACTTGAGTTGACATATGAATATCAACATTAGGCGCGTATTTTTTAGCCATTGCCATAACGCCTATATCGGCAATAATAAATGCGTCAATACCGATTTGCTGTGCATATTTAATGAAATCAGGCAACCTTTCAATTTCTTCATTGCGCGGTAAAGTATTGCAGGTAAGATACACTTTTTTGCCAAGCGAATGTGCAAGCGTTACAGCTTCTTTTAATTCATCGGCATTAAAATTTGAAGGATTGGTTCTCATCCCAAACATTTCGCCTGCAAGATATACTGCGTCTGCACCGAATTTAAGTGCAAGTTTTAATCTTTCAAAATCACCGCAAGGTGAAAGTAATTCAATATTTCTCATTAGTTCACATTAAGATAAGGAGCGTAAGTTGCTGCCTTTTGTTTAAATTCAGAATAAGTTTTTGCTGTGTACATATTTCCTTTAGTATCATGGAAGAAATAATAATAATTTACATCGGCAGGATACAAAGCCGCTTCAATAGCATCAATACCCGGATTGCAAATAGGGCTTGGCGGAAGACCTACAACAGTTGATGAGCCGGAGGTACTGTAATATGATTTATAATAATCCGCTGTGTGAGCAGAAGTTGAAGTAAGCGCAGGAGCTACTTTATTAGTAATATAATCACCTGTCGAATCAACACCCAAAAGCGGAAAATTAGCCTGGTCTTCTAAACGATTATGAATTACAGCAGAAATAGTTTTCATCTGCTCAGTGTTGCCGGCCTCGCACTGAATAATTGAAGCAATTATCATAATATCATTCATTGAATAGCCAAGTTCTTTAGCACGATCTCTGTACTTTTCTTTTATTTTTGTATCTCCGTTTGCAAGGAATTTCTTAATAACGGAATTAGCGGTTTCGCCGATATAGAACTCATAGGTATCAGGAAAAAGATAACCTTCAAGCCTGTACGGAACTTCTTCACTTGACTTAAGCCCGTTTACAAGTGAATATGAAAAATCAGCAGACTGAATTACAGAAAGAAGTGCAGATTTATCGCACACTTCGTTATCAGCCAATTTTTGAACTATTTCAGGAACAGTTGTACCTTCAGGGAACATCAAGCTGACTGTTTCAGCAGTTTCATTATTACCTTGAAAAGCAACAAGCATACCCTCTACGCCCATTTTACCATTAAGGTAGTAAATACCCGCGTCATATTTGAAATCTTTGCTGTAATATCCGTTTTTAATATTTGGGCCTACATTTTTTTCTCTGTATTTAGCAAATAATTTGCAAAAATTCTTACATTTAATTAAGCCATTATCTGCCAGAATATCAATAGCATCATCTATATTATCAACCGATTTATCAAGGCTTACGGTTACGGTAGATGTTGTTTTAGTAATGCCAAAAACATCGTTCATACAAAAAACCGCATAAATAGATATGAGCATAGAAAGAGCAATAACTACAATAAAGAAAACATATGTTGAAGTAAGACTTTGACTTTTCTTTATAGGCACACGCTTTTTTACTGTACTGCCTGCCTTTACTGTTTTCTGACTTTTGCTTTGCTCATTGTTTTTTTCAGCTTTAACATTGGTAAAATAGACATCATTATTTTCGCTTGCAGTATCAACAGGGTTTATGCCTGTTTCATTAAGCTTAAATTCATCATTATCCATTTTTTCCTCCTAACTTGGTAAAAAAGACACCATTTTGAGTAATTATATAATCGACGGGAACATCGTATTTATCAATAAATAATTTATCGCATACAAGTTCATCATATTGCACGCCAATGCATATTCCGTGATAAGCAGATAAAAATCGATCATAATATCCCTTGCCATAACCCAAGCGGTAACCGAATTTATCATACGCTATTGCAGGAACAATACAAATTGATTTGCTGAAATCATCAACTTCTTTGCATTTATTCACATCCGGCTCTCTGACGCCGAAAGAAGCAATTTCAATATCATTTAAAGAGTCTATGTAATAATATTGCATTTTACCATTATTGTCAATACAAACAGGAAGTGCAACTTTTTTATTATTATCAATTGCATACTTGATTGAAAAATCCAAATTAACTTCATCGCTCAATGCGGCGTAAAAAAGAACGGTATCACAATTTTTAAAGCAATCTGAATTGCAAAGAAAATCGTTAATCAATGTGTTTTTTTCATTCCTGTTTTCAACATTTTTACGAATTTCTTTATATTTTTTTCTAAGTTCGTTTTTTACCTGCATTGAATTGTTTTCCTTACATTCTCGGCAGTTTCCTCACCTTTTAAAGCTTTTACGATTTCAAGGCCGAAATCTACTGCAACGCCCGCACCTCTTGCAGTAATAATCAAACCATCGGTTACAACATATTTATCTGATAAAATTGCACCTGTCAAATCATTTTCAAAACCCGGGAAACAAATTGCTTCTTTCCCCTTTAAAAGACCTTTATGGCCGAGAATTGACGGTGCCGCACAGATTGCGCAAATATATTTTTTATTTTCAATGCAGTAGTCAATAGCACCTTGCACTGTTTTATCAGCTTCAAGGTTGAGAGTTCCCGGCATGCCGCCCGGTAAAACTACCGCATCAGCATCTTTTACATCAAATTCATCAATTTCAATATCAGCCGTAACATCAATATTATGTGAAGAAGTCACAATTTTACCTGTTACGCCGACTGTTTTAACATCAATTTTAGCACGCCTGAGCATATCCACAACAGCAAGTGCTTCGATAGTTTCAAAACCATTTGCTAAAAATAAATAAACCATTACTCTTCCTCCGTTTTTCTGTAAACCGATAAAAAAGGTTTTACAAGATTACAACCGTCGAAAAGATATTCTTCAATATTTTCACTTTCATCAAAATAAATATTCACAATATCTTCACGATAAGTAAACGCACACTTATTATAAAATCTCACAAGCGAATTATCGGCAGGTATCAGTGAAAGCAAATCATAATTTTCTTGGCAATATTCTAATAAGTTTGACATATACCCTTTACCGCGCTGATTTTTATAAGTGCAAGCGGCATAAATATATTTGCACTTTTCACCTGAAAGCTTGCAATCGACAAGAAAGAGCATTGAGCATAATTCACCTTCATCAAAAAATCCGAGAGCCGTTTTTTTCATGCAATTTTTCAAAAAGAAGAGTATGTCTTCCTTACTGTCACCAAAAGCTTCCTGCCAAAGCGGAATGATTTTATTGCTGTCATCAAAAAATTTAATCATATAATCAGCCCTTGTATACCGCTATACATTTTTTCAAAAATATTTCAGGAAAATATGACTGCTTTGCTTTTCTTAAACCTTCAAGGCCTAAATCTTCTTCCCTGTTAACATACTTATAATTCATTAAGCAGTTTTTAGTGAATTCCTGATTTATTATAGGATATGCGCCCTGAATTTCAGGCGGTGCTTTTTCAAAGTGTGTTACAAAGGTTTCATCACTTATCGGCTCACCGAAAGTATAGGCAACAGCCTCATTATCTATTCTGATAATACCGCCAACAAAGCCTAATTTGTCATAGTTTTCAAATGCTTTTAATACCGCTTCAAATTCAAACGATATATCACTGTCATCAATATGGGTTTCAATCCACTTGGCGTGAAGATTTATACAATCATTTATATTGTCATTATTTATGATTTCAAATGACCAATTAGGGTTGTTTTTCTTAAAGTTAGTTATGTGATTACGCTTACCGTGATATTTTTTACCGTGAAGTTCTGCCATTTTAGCAACTTCGTATATATAATCGCCGTATCCCTCATCGTAAATAAAATCAAAACTATTTGGAAACGCGTCATTGAGCATATCAATATAGGCTTGAGTTACACCGTAAAAGCGTGGTTCAACATCATTTGCTTTTGCATATTCAATAACCGCGCCAACCGCTTCTTTAAAATCGCCGGTACCAATCGGCACACCAAAATTGGTTTCTTTTCCTCTTCCCCAACTGCATATAAAAAAGTCTTTAAACCTGGAAATTTTAGTTGAATACTCGGTACTCCAAACAAATATATTGCCGAATGTATAATCGCAATTCATTGTTTTTAAATATTTAAAACATTCATCAACCCAAGCTTTATCATCAATTTCAGGTGTTTTAAACTCTAACATTTTATTTTTCCTTTAATTCCTTTTTTACAAAATCAAGAATGGTATTGTGTATTTCCTTAATCGGTAATGGATTTATACCGTCAGAGCAAGGCACAACCGCCCAGCCCTGCTTTTTTGCTGTATATAAAGCTGATTTTCTGCAATTATTAAGGAAATCGACATTTGCTTCGTGTACATCTTTTTTGCCCTCGTCACCATTATAACGAGAAGTCATCAGCTTTTGCGATACATCAACCGGCATATCAAGGAAAATTACTAAATCAGGCTTCGGAATTCCGATTTTGTTATATTCAAAATCGGCTGACCAATCAAGGTATTCGTCCCATTTATCTTCGTCAATTTTTTCCATTTGATATATGGAATTTGATGTTGCATATCTGTCCGCAAGAATTAAAGTACCGTTTTCATAATCCTTGCCCCAATCAAGCTTGTATGAAGCAAATCTATCAACAGCATAAAAAGCACCTGCCGCATATGCATTAACATCATCGGCATTTTTTCCGAATTCACCGCCAAGATACATTTTTACAAGTGTGCTTGACTTGCTGTCATAATCCGGAAGTTTAATTTTTTTGAAGTTTACAGAATTATCTTCAAAATATTTTTCAAGAAGGGCTGTTTGGGTTGATTTTCCGCAACCGTCAAGGCCTTCAATAATTATAAGTTTACCCATTACTTCTTTTTAACCTTTTTCTTGTTTCCTTTTTCGTCAACAATATATGTATTTTCAAGCTGGCCTACAAGGCTTGCTCTGACAGAAGCAATATACTCCTGCCTAAGCTTTGCCTGTTCTTCCTTTTCTTCTTCAGTAAGGCCGACAGCCTGCTGTTTATGCGCAAGCGCATTTATTCTGTCAATCTTTTCTTCTGTCATAACTAATCTAAAAAGTCCTTTAATTTTTTACTTCTGCTTGGGTGACGAAGCTTTCTGAGAGCTTTAGCTTCAATCTGTCTGATTCTTTCTCTTGTAACATTAAATACTTTGCCCACTTCTTCAAGAGTTTTCGGATTTCCGTCATCAAGGCCGAAACGAAGTGAAAGAACCTTTGCTTCCCTCGGAGTAAGAGTTTTGAGTACATCTGCAAGCTGCTCTTTAAGAAGGCTCATAGACGCTGCATCTGCAGGTGCAAGTGCATCATCATCAGGAATAAAGTCACCAAGATGTGAATCTTCCTCTTCACCGATAGGAGTTTCAAGTGATACAGGCTCTTGCGCAACTCTCAAAATCTCTCTAACTTTATCAACAGGCATTTCAAGATATTCCGCAATTTCATCAGGTGTCGCCTCTCTTCCGTTTTGATGAAGAAGCTGGCTGTTTGCCTTTTTAACTTTATTGATTGTTTCTACCATATGAACAGGAATTCTTATAGTTCTTGCCTGGTCGGCAATTGCCCTTGTAATAGCTTGCCTAATCCACCAAGTAGCATAGGTAGAAAATTTGAAGCCTTTTGTATAATCAAACTTATCAACAGCTTTGATAAGGCCGAGATTACCCTCTTGAATAAGGTCAAGAAACTGCATTCCTCTGCCAACATATCTTTTTGCAATACTTACTACAAGACGAAGATTAGCTTCGGCAAGGCGCTTTTTAGCTTCCTGGTCATCTTCTGAAATTCTGATAGCAAGTTCAATTTCTTCTTCCGGAGTAAGAAGAGGAACTCGTCCGATTTCTTTAAGATATACTTTTACAGGGTCATCCATTGCCGCATTATCATTAACCGCAACGGTTTCAGCCGCATCGGTTTCCTTTGGCAAATCAACTTCAAGGCTGATTCCGTCAAGAGCTTCTGCCGAAAAGTCATCAATAATGCTGATATTTGCTGAATCAATAAGTTCATTGAGTTTTTCAAGTTCATCAACATCAAGGTCAAGTTCAACAATAATTGTATCAATATCCTGAGTTGAAAGATGACCTGATTGCTTACCTTTATCAATAAGCTTTTTAAATGCAACATTTTTCTTTTCCTCGCTCGATGGTTGAGCCGGTGTAAGATTGATTTCCTTCATAAATAAATATCCTCCGCTTTATGTATTCCTAATTATTATATCATTTGTCTATTTTACTAAACAAATTTCTAAACTCGTCATCACTCATATCTGACGGTGACGAGGAATTTTTATTTTCGTATTCCTGATTTATGATTTTGATACAATCCGAAAATTCCTTTTTGGAATCATTGCTTTCTGTATCATCATTTATAATTCGCGAAAGCTTGGCATATTCATCATCGGTAAATACATCACCGAAAGTCATTAAATCCAAATTAGAACCGTCGCGTATTTTTTCAAGAATAACATCATATGCTTTTTTTACAAATCCGCTTGAAAGGCGGGATGAATCAAAATCGTTAAGCAATTTTACACAATCGGGATATACCATAAGCAAACTCAAAAGTCTGTTTTCAGCTTTTGATTGTTTGATTGAAATACCCGTGTCATAAGTCTGCCTTGTAACATTTCTTGTATAATCATTAACAATTGTTTTAAAATGATTTTTCTTATCTCTGGTAGCTTTTCGCTTAACTATGCCTTGAAGCTGAATTTTTAAACTTGATTTTTCAATACCTAATTCGGTTGAAATTCTTGTCAGATATAAATCCTGCTCAATAGGTTGAAGCGTCGCAATAACTTTTAAAGCGTCTCCCACGAAATCAATTTTGCCCTGTGTTGTTTCAAGGTCATATCTTTCTTTTATTTCAAGTAAAGCAAATTCAGTATCGTTAGACGCACCCTCAAGCATACCTTTAAACTTATCTCTGCCCATTTTCTTTATTATTTCGTCAGGGTCTTTGCCGCCCGTAAATCGCGGAATTTTAATTTTAACATCGGTATTTTTAAACAAAGTAACCGCTTTATGTACTGCTTTTTGGCCTGCCTCATCAGCATCATATCCCAAAATAACCTGGTTTGCATATCTGCTTATCAGACGAACCTGCTCATTGGTAAGCGCCGTTCCGCAGCCTGCAACCGCATTGGTGAAGCCTGCTTGGTGCATAGATATTACATCCATATAACCCTCACACAAAATAAGTGTGTCGCTTGTGCTGTCTTTCGCAAGGTTTAATGCAAAAAGTTCATTTGTTTTTTTATAAACAAGGGTATCGGATGAATTAAGGTATTTTGGTTTGCTGTCATCAAGAACCCTGCCGCCGAAAGCAATTACATTTCCCCTGACATTTATAACAGGTGTAATCACCCTGTTTCTGAAGAAATCAAAAAATCTGTTGTTTTTAGATTCTTTGATAACACCGGCATCAAGCATTTCACCATAGCTAAATCCAAGTGACCTTAAATGCTTCAAAAGTGAATCCCAATTATCCGGTGCATACCCAAGTCCGAATTTAGTAATGGTTTTAGGCGATAATCCACGGTTAATGAAGTAATCATAGCCTACTTTTCCTTCGGGTGACATCATATATGAATGATAAAATTTTGCAGTTTCTCTGTTTATCTCCAAAATTCGCCTTCGCTTTTTTGATAAACTGTCATCAAACCCGTCTTGCGGCATTTGCATACCTGCCCTTTCGGCAAGCATTTTGACAGCGTCAATATAATCAAGATTTTCAATTTTTTTTATAAATCCGATTGCATCACCGCCGGCACCGCAACCAAAGCAATAAAATGATTGCGTATCGTTATATACAGTAAATGACGGTGTCTTTTCATTATGAAATGGGCATAAGCCTACTGATGTATTACCTCTTTTTCTAAGCGTAACATAAGTTGAAATAATATCTTCAATATCCGTTTTATATTTTAATTCCTGCAAAAAATTTTCATTAAGCGGCATATTATTTCAACTCCTTTCGTTTCATCATCAGTCATACCAAAACATCGGTACAAAAAGCTTATTAAATATTTTTAATGCGTATGTATCGCTCATCCCGGCTATATAGTCGCACACAGCACGCTCCTCACCGTCAAATTGAGCAATATTTATGTATTCTTCCGGCATTTCATCAATATGCCCAATATAATAATTATAAATGTTAATAAGCATATTTACTGCTTTCTTTTCTTCACCCTTGCAAACAGGATTTGTGTAAACAGCGGTAAACATAAAATTGTGCAAATCCATAAATGAAGTATAGCAGCTTTCACTCATTCTTATTTTATCTTTACTATTGTTAATTACATCAATAACCATGTTGTTAATACGCTCTGATTTAGTCATACCAAGTTGCATTCTTAAACTGAGGGGAATATCCTCTTCAGCAAGTACACCTGCTCTTTCTGCATCATCAATATCATGGTTAATATATGCAATTTTATCGGCAATTTTAATTATTTGCCCTTCAAGCGTATACGCTTCTTCACCTTTAGTATGGCACAGAATTCCGTTTTTAACTTCATCAGTAAGATTTAAACCCTTACCGTTTTTTTCTATTTTTTCAACTACACGAACACTCTGTTCATAGTGGCGAAAACCATTTTCGCAAAGCTGATTAAGTGCGCGCTCGCCTGCATGGCCGAAAGGTGTATGCCCTAAATCATGGCCGAGAGCAACAGCTTCGGTTAAATCTTCATTAAGGCTTAATGCTCTTGCAATGGTGCGCGCAATCTGTGCCACTTCAAGCGTGTGGGTAAGTCTTGTTCTGTAATGGTCACCGCTCGGTGCTAAAAAAACCTGGGTTTTATGCTTAAGGCGACGAAAAGCTTGGCAATGAATAATTCTATCCCTGTCACGCTGAAAGCATGTCCTCACATTACATTCATCTTCAGGCACAGCCCTGCCCCGTGAATTTACAGACAGGCAAGCCCTGTCACACAAAATCTTCTTTTCATTTTCCTGTGCTAAAATACGAATAGAAGCATCCAAAATTCTCACCCTTTCAATATTATATACGCATTATAACTTAAAATTCCTTTTAATTTGATAACAAATTTTAAACATTGACTTAAAAGAGAATAAATTATATTATATATTTGGTGATTTTTATGATATTTTTAGCAATTTTAATACTTTTTGCTCTCTTTTTTGGATTTTGTTATTATGAAAACAACAAAATAGATGTTTCATATTACAACATTAAAAGTAAAGATGCAACAAAAAATTTTAAAATAGTGCATTTATCTGATTTCCATTCCAAACCTTTTAAAAAAGTTTTGGAAAGAACTCAAAAAGAAAAGCCGCAAATAATATGCATTACCGGTGATTATGTTAACGACCATTGCAAAAACAAGGATAAAATGTTGGAATATGCAAGGCAGTTAATAAAAATTGCTCCGGTTTACTATATAACGGGAAATCACGAAAGGCGACTTGATAATTTTAACGAATTGATGAAAGAACTTCAAGCTGCCGGTTTTAATGTGCTGTTAAATGAATGTATTGAAAGCGATTACTGCACAATATTGGGGCTTGATGAAAACCAAGCCGATTTCAGCGATTACAAAGCAAGAAAAAACGGTACATTTATATATAAAAATATGAGCAAATATTTTGAAGAACTTGAAAAAAGTGATAAATTCAAATTAGTTTTAAGTCATTTCCCGGAAAATTTTGAAGGAATTAAAGAATTAAACTATTCTCAATACGATTTTGACTTGCAATTATCAGGACACGCACACGGCGGACAATGGATAATGCCTTTTATTGGGCCGTTATTTTCACCGGGGCAAGGTGTTTTGCCCAAATATGCACGCGGAACCTTCGGTGAAAGGCCTAAACTCATAGTAAGCAGAGGATTAGGCAATTCAGAATTCCCACTCAGATTATTTAATCATCCTGAAATAGTAGTTGTAAATATTGAACAAAACAAGGGCTGATTTTTCGTTAATAATTATTATTGAACAAACTATTAGCAAGGTATATAATTAAAATATATTTGTGTTTTTTGTAGCACAAAATATCGGAGGAATTAAGATATGAAAAATACTTTTAAAAAATCAATTGCGATATTATTATCTCTACTGATGCTTTCAACAGGATTAGTCCCTGCATTTGCAGGTGATAATAATTGCAAACTCACAATCGGCGGTCAAATTTATGCAGGCACACAAAAAACAGCAACCGCTCAAATCAAAGGTTTAGATAAAAATACAGCTAACGAAATTAAGTCAAGCGGAGGTTTCGATTGGAAAGCAACTTGCACAAATGTTACAAATTATACTGTTAAAGTTGCAGCCACTCCGGCAGTAAAGTTAAATGAAGAAAGCGACGGTACTTATACCCTTTCGCAAAATGCAACAGTAACATTACCGTCTGTTGATAATTCGACACGCCCGGTTATTGCAGTTACAGCCACAACTAAAGACTCAAGTTATACCTGTGCACAAACTTTTACGGTTAAAATTCCATATTCAAAAATTGATGTTGAATTTGTTGAAGATGCAAGCGGCACAAATAATTCGTCGTATGATAATAATTCATCAACATTATATATTGACCAAGAAGAATCAGCTACTCTTAAGCCTACTGTTAAACCGAATGACAATGATGATTCAATTGATGTTGCAGTCAGTGACCCGGCAGATAAAAATTTGACAAAGCATGTTTCTTATACATCAAATGACAGCGATGGAACTTATACTTTCACCGTTTCAAAAAGAGCCGACTTAATATCGAGCATAACATTCAGCGGAACAAGTGCTGTCGGTACAGTAAAAAATATAACACTTAAGAAATGTATACCTCTTGATAGTTTCAATGTTATTTATGACAACAAGGCATATTCCGATAATCAATCTATTCCGTCAGTTGTTGAAGGAGACATAATTAAAATCGGTTCAACAATAAAGCCAACCAATTCAAATGATGAAATCAAATACACTTTATATAATGATTCATCGCTGACAGAAGTTGACACACTTTCAACAATTATTCTTGACGATAATAAATTAGGTTGCACAATTATTCCAAAAGGCAATGATTCAAGCACAAAATATTTATTGGCCGAGGCTGTTTCAATGGAAAACAGCGGTATTCCGAGAACGGTAAGCCATGTCGTAAAAATTCCTGTTCAGCAGGCTAATCCTATTACATCTATCAACTTTAAGCAATCTGGTTACACAATTTATACCGAAAAAAATAATCAAATTGAGCTTTCAGGCGAGCTTGAAACAAATCCGGCTCAAAACTATACGGATAATGTATATTATGAATCTTCAGACACCTCTATTGCTGTTGTCGACAAGGATAAAGGCACAGTAACTGCAAAAAACGCAGGTACTGTTACAATCACAGCCCACGCTTCAAGAGGAAATACTGTTGACAAAACTGCTTCTTGCAATGTAACAGTTAAACAGGCTGTTAAATCAATTAGTATCAATATTGATGGTTTTGACAGTAAAATTACACCTACCCTTACTGTTGGCCACAAATTCAAAATATCTGCAACCAAAAATCCTTCTAATGCCGAAGAAGATATTAAAATTTACACAAATGATACCGATTATTTGAAAATTGAAAACGGAATAATTGAAGCGATTAAAGATTGCTCTGACAATGTATATATCAAAGCTGTTTCATCAGTTACAGCTAAAGAAATGACAATTCCGGTAAAAATTGTTCCGGCTATTAGGACATCTGCATTAACAATAAAGCCAACTGCGGTTGGAAATACAACTTTATTAAAGAGTGAAACACAGGAAAATACTTATTCGATTTATTCCGGTGAAACAATCAATATTGAATATACCGCATTAAGTATAAGTGGCGAAAAAGCAAACGATGTCATTGAATGGCGAATTGTTGCAAACAACTCTGCCCCTATGACAATTGAAGAAGCAAAGAAAGCAGGATATATTACAAGCACATCAAAATTTGATAACAACATCTTAACAGTTCAAACCAATTCAAAAAACAATGATATTTTAAAATTTACAGCTTATGCCCTTATGGCAGGCATGTCAATTGACGATGCAGATGTTGTTAAAAGCAGTATTGTAATTAACAATAATACAAAGACAACTAATATTAAAACCACTACCGGAACAAGTAAATTACAGCCTTGCGGCACTTCATTCAGCGATACAATTCAATTAGAGCCTTATGTATCTACTAATAATGACCATATTTACATTGAATCAACCAACACAAATGTTGCCACTGTATCGTTTGTACCTGGTGCGGACAACAGAAATGCATCATTTACAGTCAACACAATCGGTAACGGTGTTGCTTCAATCAATATTTACGCTCTTGCTGTTAAGAATGACATTTCCACAGCAGTTAAAACGAAAACAATCAATTTAACTGTAACAAACAATATTGAAAACGCAACTGTTAATGTTAATGATGTTGTATATAATGGCAAAGCACAATCGCCTACGATAAGCGTATACTTTGATGATATTGAACTTAGGAAAGATGACTATTCAGTAAAATATACTAATAATACTAATGTAGGCAAAGCTACTGTAACAATTACAGGTAAAAACAACTATTATCAAGGTATTAAAACAGTTTATTTTAACATCCTACCTAAAAACATTGAAAATGCAGGCATAACAGTTGCAAATGTAACATATAATGCAAACGAGCAAAAACCGAATGTAACTGTAAAAGATAAAGACAGAAATGTAAATCTTGCAAAGAATAAAGATTACACAGTTACTTATCAAAACAATGTAAATGCAGGTACGGCAAGTGTAATTATAACCGGCATAAATAACTATACCGGAACCGCGATGCAATCTTTCACAATAAGTACGCTTGATATAACAAAAGCAAAAATAAACGCAATACCTAACCAAAGCTATGTAGGTGCCAGCGTAACTCCTGTGCCTACAATTACTTATGCAAACAGGCAACTTACTAATGGCGTTGACTTTACAGTAACTTACAGTAATAACAACTTCCCGGGAACCGGAAAAGCAACAATAACAGGTATTGGCAATTTCAAAGGAAGCAAAGAATTAACATTCAAAATTGTAGGTGACATTTCAAAAGCTACAGTAACAGGATTAAGTCCGATTACAGAAACAGGAAAAGCAATCACCGTAGCTAACTTCCCTGCTTTCAGAGTAAGTCTCGGAAAAGATTTGGTTGCAAACACCGATTACACACTTGCCTATGCAAATAACACCTTGCCTGGTATTGCAACTATAACAATTACAGGTAAAGGCAGTTACACCGGCAAACTTACAGTTAATTTTACCATTAACAAAAAATCATCTGCACCATCAGGTGCAACCAAGGTCAGCGGTGACTATGTAAACAAAAAATACAAAAAAGCTAATATAAGTTCTCTTAAAAAGGGTAAAAAATCAATTACTGTTAAATGGAAGAAAGTAAAATCGATTAAAGGCTATCAAATTGAATACAGCACATCAAAGAAATTCACTAAAAAAACTTCTAAAAAAGTGCTTGTATCAAAGCAGAAAAAGACTTCAACAGCAATTAAAAACCTTAAAGCTAAAAAGACATATTATGTAAGAATCAGAACTTACAAAAATGTTAAGTTTAACGGAAAAACAGTAAAGGTTTATTCAAGCTGGTCAAAGAGTAAATCTGTAAAAACTAAATAATCAAAAAAGAGCAAGTGAAAATCACTTGCTCTTTTTCTATGAAATCATATAAAAAAACAAGGCAATGCTGTGGGGACATTGCCTTGCCATAATTGTGGATGGAGTATTTTTAAAAGCAGACAGAGAAATGAAAAAAGTATTTTATGAATTGAATGAGGAGAAACTCTGACCCCCAAAAGCTGCTTTCCACTATTACTTATTAACTTATCAAATGAGATAATACAATAATATTTTTAACAGTTAATCAACCCAATATGAACAATTTGTTAACATAACATAATTCGACAAAATTTACAATTTAAACTTCTATCTGCCCTTTGCAAAAGAGCGAACCTTAAATTCAGCGCCTGTTGATTCACAAACCTTTCGTGATTTTTCAATATCTTCTTTTGAAATAACATCAACAACAGTCATTCTTACTTTAGGACAGTACGTAACACATTCTTTAGTAAATTTGATCATTGCATCAAATGCCTTGCCTTTAAAGCAATTTCGTGTAATTTTATCATATTTTTCACTGTCAGGCTCGTTAAGTGATACTGAAATATAATCAAATACACTTGAAAGTTCTTTTGCAGTCGGTTTGCCGTTAATTAAATCAGAAAGCCCGTTAGTGTTAAGCCTTAAGTTTATATTAGGGTTAATTTCTTTCAAATATTTAGCCGATTTAATTAAGTTATCATAAGCATTGGTAGGTTCGCCATAGCCGCAAAATACCGCCTTATTTACATTATGAAAATCATAAGTGTCAATTGCATTTTTTATTTCTTCAAAAGTTGGCTCTGTATCAAACCAAAGTTCCTCAGAATCCCCATATGCATCACCTTTTGTACGAATGCAAAATGCACAATTACACGGGCATTTATTGGTGATATTGAGGTAAACATCACCATCTAATGTGTAAACTATATCAGCCATATAATCACTCTCTTTAATTTCTAAACAATTTCTTTTTTAGCTTTGCAGTATCAAACGCAAGTGCAATGATTGCAAAAATAATTGCACTGCCAACTGCCTGCACAATATTCATAGGTATATCAGCCACAGCGTAAGCTTTATTGATAATCAAATCACCTACAAAATATCCGCCGACTGTAATTATACCACTTGGTATTGTAAGGCAAATTGTAAGTGGTGTCAATATCTTTTCGCTCTTTTTATTTACAAGTACAAAAGGTAACGCAATTAGAACTTTAACTATTATACTTACCGGTGCGTAAATAGCATATACTGATGATAAATCTGCAAGTGCCGCACCTACGGCAGAAGCAAGAAGCGCCCATGGGCCGCCTAATGTTGAAGCGACTATGTAAATCATAGCGTCACCAAAATGAAGGTAGCCTGCACCGCCCGGAACCGGAATTTGAACAAATCTTGTAAGTGCAAAAATCATTGCGGCAAATACCGCCGCGTATACCATATTTAAAACCTTTTTATTTTTCATAACTAATTAACTCCTTTAATGTTTTTTCAAATGATATACCGTCGTTGCCGTCGGCAACATTGGTAACTTTAATTGTATTTGATATAAAATCGCCCGCTTTTTTGCAAGAATCCACAAGCGAATTTCCGTTTAATAATGAGCCTGTTAAAACAGATGCAAACACATCACCTGTTCCGCTGAAATAACCGCCGATTTTTTGGCATGATACTTTGGAAATAATACCGTTATCAAATACTATATTAGAAATCAAATCATCTTCCTTGAAACCGGTAACAACTATCTTTTTAAGGCCCTGCTTATAAAGTGCATTAAGGCTTATTTCAATATTTTGATAGTCATTAACCCAAGCTTCATTAAATACATTTTCACACTTCTTGTCGGCTAATATGGCAAGTTCGGTAGTATTAGGTGTAATAACATCTGCCCTAAAGCAAAAATCCCTTATTACATCACACATTTGAATATCGTATCCGTCATAAAGTGCACCGTTATCAGCCATAACAGGGTCAACGACCACAAGTGTATCATTTGTTTTAAAATCATCAATAAATTCAGATATAATATTAAGCTGCTCCTTGTCCGTTACAAAGCCGGTTAATATACCGTCAAATTTTGCACCAAGCTTTTTCCATTCTTCAATAAAAGGGCGCATTGTGTGTGTTAAAGATACGGATTTAAAACTGTCGTAAGCAGTTTGATTAGATAATACTGCAGTTAAAAGCGGATGTACTTCAACTCCCATAGCTGACATTATAGGAATTGATGCGGTTAATGAACATTTGCCAAAACCCGATAAATCATTTATAACAGCACATTTTTTCAAAAAATCACCTAATTTCTTGCAATATTCTTATATTTATTATACAATACAACTGTAATTAAATAAATACACACTTTTGCCACAATTATAAGGTACAGTTAAATGAAGAAATACAGCAGATTATATAACGATTTAAAAGAACAAATCATAACAGGCCAGCTTGCGCACGGTGATAAAATACCGTCAGTAAGAAAAGCAGCTTTAATTTACTCGGTATCAACCACAACGGTACAAAATGCATATTTTGAGCTTTGTGCTGACGGATACATTGTATCTAAAGAAAAAAGCGGTTATTTTGTATCATATATTAAAAGCCAAAACAAAATCAAAAATGAAACAGAAAATGAAACAAATATTGAATATAATTTTGACGGTGAATGCGCTGACCCGGAATGCTTTGATGTATCGCTTTGGCAGAAATATATAAAAAATGCACTCAGACAAAAGGAGCGACTGCTCACTTACAGCCAAACACAAGGTGAATATGATTTAAGATGTGCAATATCAAAATACATCAGGGAAAAAAGAAATGTAATTGCATCACCGGACAGAATTGTTATCGGTGCAGGCGTCGGTGTTTTACTCAATATTCTCGCGTTCTTATTTGATAATGATAAAACCGTTTCGTTTCCTGATAAAAGCTTTATTCAGGGAATAGGAATTTTTGAAAGCAGTGGTTTTAATGTGCATACAAGGGATAAGAATGCCGATATAATTTATGTATCCCCATCACATATGACTCGCTGGGGCGATGTAATGAAAACGAAAAGGCGCTTGGAGCTTGTAGAATACTCATTTGAGCATAAATCAGTAGTAATTGAGGATGATTATGAAAATGACTTTATGTACAATGTAAAGCCTACCCCCGCCCTTTTTACACTGGGCCACGGAAATGTAATTTACATAGGTTCATTTTCAGCTTTGCTTTTACCGGGAATACGAATCAGTTTTATGATATTGAATGACGAACTCACGGAAATTTATAATCAAAACAAATTCAAATTCGCTCAAACTGCAAGTAAAACAGAACAAATAGCCCTTTGCCAATACATTCGTGACGGCCACATAAATTCGCAAACAAGAAAAATAAGGCGCTTATATTCAAGCAAAACAAAAGATTTTTATTCAATTTTAAAAAATAAATTTCCCAAAGCAGATATAAAAATCAGTGAAAACACTTTACAAATTATAATGACGGTAAAATTTAATAAAGACATAGAAATTTTTGAGAAAAACAATATTTCGCTTTTTATCGAAAAATACGAAAACGGGTATATTACAATAGTTTTATCACCATCGGGTATACCTACAAGCAAGCTTGAAAACGCCGGTGAAATATTAAAAAACACTATCGAATAACAGTCAATATTTTTTAGAACGCTTGTTTTAATAGTCCTATATTAAGTACTATATCTTCCTTGATTATTGAATAATAAATCTTTCGTGGTAAAATGAAGATGTAATCAAAACAAGGAGGTTTTTCACAATGAAAAAAACATTAAAAAAATTATTTAAAAGCATCTTAATTACAACTGTAACACTCTTATCGGGATTTGGAATTACATCAATTTCATTTAATCTTTTCGGTACGCTCACATCAAATGAAATGAAATTGTTTCTTGCGATTGATGTAATTATTTTAGTATTTGTAGGCGGTGTATTTTATTACATTGATGAAAAGCAATCGAAAAGAAAAAAGAAAGAAATGGAATTTCAAAAAAGGCACTTACAGAGAGTAGAAGAATCGTTTAGAGAATATGAGGGATTAGATATGGCAAAAATTTATTCAAACACCGCTGAATATGTTGCATAATCATTGAAAAACATAATATATTTATGATAAAATGCACTTAAGCGTTATGCTTAAGTGCATTTTTTTGGAGTAAATTATGGATAAAAATAAATTTAATAAATTTATAAAAAATAATATTGATGATGATTTTTGGAATAATTATATTGAACTTGTAAGACAAGAAATGATTCCTTATCAGTTAAAAGCGTTGAACGATGAAATAGAAAACGCACCAAAAAGCCATTGCATTGAAAATTTTAAAAAAGCAGGCAAAGTTATACAGCAAATCAGCAAAGGTGAAAATGTTAAAGTATACCCTGTTGATAAATGGGAATATAAAGAAAGTGAGTGCAACAATAATTCATTTTTAGGTTGGTGCTTTCAAGATTCCGATGTGTATAAGTGGATAGAAGCAGTTGCCTATTCCCTATCAAATACTAAAGACAGCAAGCTTGAAAATGAATGTGATGAAATAATTGATTTAATAAGCTTGGCACAGATGGAAAACGGTTATCTTGACACACTGTATATTATAAATGACAGAAGCAAGATATTTACTAATTTGAAAGACAGGCACGAACTGTACTGCTTTGGTCATTTATGTGAAGCAGGTGTAGCATATTACAATTCCACAGGCAAAAACAAACTTTTAAACTGTGCCATAAAATTTGCTGATTTGATATGCGAAACATTTAATGAAAGCAGACTTAAAGGTTACCCCGGCCACGAAATTGCAGAGCTTGCACTGATTAAACTTTACAAACTTACACATAATAAAAAGTATTTAGATACAGCCGAATTTTTTATATTACAACGAGGTACAAAGCCTTATTACTTTGATAAAGAACGCGGATATAGGCGTGAAAATGACAGTATTGATTGCACTTATAACCAAGCGCATATACCGCCTATTGAGCAAAGCGAAGCAGTCGGCCACACTGTAAGGGGTGTATATTTATATTCAGGTATGGCTGATGTGGCAAAAGAAACAGAAAATGATAAGCTTTTATCAGCCTGTGAAAAAATTTGGAAAGACATTGAAGAAAGAAAAATGTATATTACCGGCGGTATCGGTTCAACAGTTGACGGAGAAGCGTTCAGCTTTGAATATGACTTACCTAATGATTTAGCATATAACGAAACTTGTGCGTCAATCGGCTTAATATTTTTTGCAAAGAGAATGCTTGAAATCAAGCCGAATTCAAAATATGCAAATGTTATTGAGCGTGCACTTTATAACACAGTTTTACATTCAATGAGCGAAGACGGAAAATCGTTTTTTTATGTTAACGCACTTGAAGTATTGCCGAAAGCATCACACCAAGACAGCAGAAAATATCATATAAAGCCAACAAGGCAAAAATGGTTCGGCTGTGCTTGCTGCCCGCCAAATTTGGCAAGATTGCTTTCATCATTAGGCGATTATTGCTTTAGCGAAAATGATGAAAACATATATGTGCATCAGTATATAGGCGGAGAAATAAAAAGTGACAAGGCCGAAATAAAAATAAACTCAAATTATATTAAAAACGGTAAAATTGATTTCAATATTAAAGCTTGCAAACCGTTTAAACTTGCACTTCGTATTCCCGATTGGTGCGATAATTTTGAACTGAACAAGGATTATAATATTATTGACGGTTATGCCTACATTGATGTTAATGAAAGCACAAGCGTATCAATAAGCTTTAATATAGAGCCAAAAATAATAAAATGTTCAAATTCAGTCAGGGAAAACATTGGAAAAGCGGCTGTGACACGCGGTGCGATAGTTTACTGCACAGAAGAAGCAGACAACGGAAAAAACCTGCAATTACTTTCGATTTCCAAAAACAGTAAAATGAAAGTAAACAGTGATTTAACAATCACGGCAAGCGGATACAGAGAAAAAGAAGACGAAAAATTATATTTTAATTACAAAGAAAGCACTTATGAAAAAGAAAATATCACCTTTATCCCCTATTATAAATCCTGCAACAGAGGTGAAAATGAAATGAGTGTATATATAAGAATAAAAGAGTGAAAAAATGGCTAAAAAGAAATACAAAGATAAATATGACAAACTTGCTAATGCACCGATTAAGCAGTTAATATCTTCACTTGCTATACCTACTATTCTATCAATGCTTGTATCAGCACTTTACAATACGGCTGACAGCTTTTTTGTAGGCAAAATCAATACGCAAAGTGTCGCTTCAATAGGTATTGTATTTTCGATTATGACTTTGCTTCAGGCAATAGGCTTTTTTCTCGGAAACGGAAGCGGGATAATGATAAGCACACTTCTTGGTGAAAAGAAAAAAGAAGAGGCGCAAATTTATGCAAATGTAGCTTTGTTTACAGCAATAGCGGTAGGTATACTGCTTGCAATTATCGGTTTATTCTTTTCAACTCCGATTGCGTTAATACTCGGTGCAACAAAAAGCACAAAAGCTTATGCGTCAACATATTTAAGATATATTCTAATCGGCTCGCCGTTTATTCTCGGCTCATTTGTACTGAATAACCATTTAAGGTATCAAGGCAGTGCGTTATATTCAATGATAGGCATAATTACCGGCAGTATTATAAATATAGCACTTGACCCGCTGTTTATATTTACATTCAAATTAGAAGTGGCAGGTGCGGCACTTGCCACAATAATAAGCCAAACTATCAGCTTTTTCATTTTATATTTCGGAACTTTTAAAAATGATAATATAAGAATATCAATAAAAAGATTTAAACCTAAAAAAGATATATATTTTACAATATTTAAAAACGGTATGCCTTCCCTGTCAAGACAAGGAATCAGTACAATTGCAAATATCGCTATGAACTTTGCGTGTGCGCCTTTTGGTGACGCTGTAATAGCAGGTATGAGTGTTTATAACAGAGTTATGTTTATAGGTATGGCAGTTATAATCGGTTACGGGCAAGGCTATCAACCTGTTTGCAGTTTTAACTTCGGCGCTAAAAAATATGACAGAGTTTATAACGGATATAAATTCCTTGCAAAAATTACAACTGTAATTATCATTGTTTTATCAATTATAGGTTATATTTTCGCCCCGCAGCTTATTGCAATATTCAGAAAAGATGTTGATGTTATAAAGGTCGGCACACAAGCACTCAGGTATCAAAGTTTTGCAATGGCGGTTACCGGCTTTTGCACCGCTTCAAATATGCTTATGCAATCCCTGCGAATATCAGGAAAAGCAACTGTATTAGCTCTTGCAAGGCAAGGTATATTTTATATACCGGCGATTATAATACTTCCTCGCTTATTTGCACAAACAGGTATAACACTTGCACAACCTGTTGCCGATATATTATCATTTATCCTCACAATATTCTTGGTAATGCCTACACTTAAAAAGCTAAAAGCTAAAACTAAAAGTAATATTTGACTCAAAAACTTATTATTTTAAGAAAACTAATACAAAAAATTGGCGATTGACATACTTTTGTGTATTTTGTATAATAATATTATTATAGAATAATTATATTTTGTTTATTTTTAAGGGGAAATTATGGAAACGCACGGTATAAAAGTAAAAGATAAATTAGGTTATGCTTTAGGTGATATGGGCGGAATAATGACATTCGGCTTGGTATCATCATTTTTAAATATGTTTTATACAGATGTATTGGGCATATCCGCCGGCAAAATTGCTGTTTTAATGTTTGTTGCAAGGATATGGGATGCAATTAACGACCCGATTTGGGGTGCATTTATTGATTCGAGAAAGCCTACAAAATACGGTAGATTCAGGCCTTACATACTTTGGGCGTCATTTCCGTTAGCAATCGGAGCATTCTTAATGTTTTACAAAATACCGGGTCTGTCTGATAATCAGTATTTAATTTACGCTTACATTACATATATTTTCTACGGAATGATGTATACAGGAATTAACATTCCTTACGGTTCGCTTGCATCTGTAATTACCGATGATGAAGTTGAGCGTTCTTCCCTTTCAATGTGGCGCTCGGTAGGTGCAGGTATCGGCGGGCTTCCTGCTCAAATACTTTTACCGCTTGTAGTTTACAGCACAGTAATGGGAGCTGACGGAAGCACTGCAAAAGTGTTAAACGGAACAAAACTTTCAATTTCAGTCGGCGCACTCGCCGTACTTTCGGTAATAATTATAATCACCCACTACAAATTAACTAAAGAAAGAATTCAATTACCGCCTACACAAAAAGCAAGTGATTACAGCTTATTTAAAACAATAAAAATTATGTTTAAAAACAAGCCTTTTATTGTACTTTGCCTAATTTCAATGCTTCTTATAGGCTTCCAAATGTATACGCAAACAATTTATAACTATCTTTTCAAAACATACTTTGATAAGCCGGGTCTTTACAGCTTGGTAACAGTATGCACATATCTGCCGATGGCTTTATTTTTACCGTTTATGAATAAGCTTATCAGAAAATACGGTAAAAAAGAAATTTGCGCGGCAGGTTTGCTTTTTGCGGCAATTGTTAATATTTTAATGGTGACATTAAGATTTTCAGCACTCAGCGAAAACCCGTATATTTTCTTAATTTTAATTTTCTTTTCCGGTGCCGGCCAAACATTCCTTGTACTTGAAGTATGGGCGCTTGTAATGGATGTAACCGATTATCAGGAACTTCTTTCAGGCAGGCGCGAAGAAGGCACAGCTTACAGTGTATACTCATTTGTGAGGAAGCTCGGCCAAACAGCAGCCGGCTCCGGTGCATCGGCTATTTTAGGTGTAATAGGATATAAAGGCACACAGGCCTTTCAGGATGAAGCTGTACTTTCAAAACTTTATGACGCGGCTACGATTATTCCGGCTGTTTTGCTTATACTAATGTTCATTTTAATGAAATTTTGCTACAAATTAACTAAAGGTGAAGTAGAAAAACTTCACGAAAAGTTATATTCAGATAAATAATTTGATACTGAAAAACCCGCACCGAATATTCAGTGCGGGTTTAATATTAACCTGATATAATGATAAACGAGGTGATAAATATGAACATTTTAAATGAACTTAACGAGGCTTGCGATTATATTGAAAACAACATTTGCAAAGATATTGAAATTGACGAACTTGCAAAAATAACAAATCAAAGCAATGATTCAATCAATAGATTTTTTGTTTCTATGCTTGGCACAACTATTAAAGACTATGTCAGAAAAAGAAGATTATCGCTTGCTGTTTACGATTTACAAAACAGCAGTGATACAATAACCGATATTGCTTTCAAATATAATTTTAACAGCTATGATTCCTTTTGCAAAGCTTTTTATAACCAACACGGTGTAACACCTACGCAAGCACGAAATAAAGATTGCGAAGTAAATATTTTTCCGCCTGCAATATTTGAAATAAATGTAAAAGGTGCAACAAAAATCAAATTCAAAATTATTGATTTGAATGAAACTACTGTATACGGAATCTCAAAAGATTTATGTTGCCAAGCCTGCGACAGATTTGAGCAGGAAAAAGAAATTTGGTCTGAAGATTATGAACACTATCCTGAAAGAATTTGTGACGGATACGACGGAATTTGGTACGGTATTTTTGATAATGGCAAATATTCAATCGCGAGAAAAGAGAAAGATATAACAAAAGAAAACCTTGAAATGATTAAAATTCCCTGCGGTAAATACGCTGTGTTTACATCGGAAAAGGGCAATTATGCCGGTGACGAATTAAAAAAGATGCACGATTTAATATTTAACTCTTGGTTAAAAGAATCAAAATACAGCATAAAAAAGGAATATATTATTGAAGTATTACATTTGGCAACAGACCGTGCAAAACGAAGAAAAGAAAGATATTATGAAATATATGTACCGCTAACAGAAAGCGAACCTGTTATATATGACGACAGTAAATTGACTATTCGGCTTGCAAAAGTTGATGACTATAAGGATATTTGCAAAATATCTTGTGACGATTTAGGTTACAATTGCAATGAAGAATTAGTAAAAACAAGATTAGAAGAACTTGATTTAAAAAACGAGAGAGTATTTGTTGCAGATTATGACGGAAAAACAGTCGGCTATTTGCACGCTCAAGTATACAAAACGCTCTATTTTGATGAACTTGTTAATTTTTTAGGCTTGGCTGTATCAAAAGAATACAGAAAGCATAAAATAGGCACTAAACTTATTAAAACGGTTGAAAATTGGGCATTATCAATCGGAATAAATAAAATCAGAGTCAACTCGGGATATTCAAGAAAAGAAGCACACGAATTCTATCGCAAACTCGGTTACAAAAATGAAAAAGAGCAAATAAGATTTTTAAAGGAGCTTTAATAAAAAAAGGCACATCAAGATTTTATCTTGATGTGCCTTTTCAATTTATTTAACTTTTACTTTTTTAACAGTTGACCATTTACCGTAATACTTAGTACCGTTTGGATGTTTAACATACGCCCTTACGCGAACATAATAAGTTTTCTTACTTTTTGATGTCTTAATAGTAACTGATGTATTTTTAGTTGTTTTGGTCAAATAATTCTTTTTAAATTTTTTGCTTGTAGACCACTGATATTGATAACCTGTGCAATTTACTTTCTTCCACTTATAAGTGATTTTCTTTTTCTTTGTACTCTTGGCAAGTTTTATTTTCACCTTTTTAGGTGTGTTTACTTCTTTATATACAGCACTTTTTGCTCCTTCAACTCCAAGAACCACAGCTGAAACTTTAAATTTGTTATATGAACCTTCAGGAAGTCCTGAAATGTAATAAGAATTTACATTACCTTGAGTAGAACCTAAATAAACATATTTATCGGCACTAAAGTCATACTTATAAATATTATAATATGCTGCCGAATCTTGCTTATTCCAAGTAAAAGTTAAAGTGGTATTTGTTCTTTTCTCAAGCTTAACACCGGTAACTTTTTTAGGGGAAGCATTTGGCACAGGTAACTGGGCTGAAATATTAGGCATAGCACCTTGATACCAAACATTCATATCAACTCTGCCTGAAATACCATCAACTTTACCGTCTGAAGTAAACTGCCAATATTCATAATCACCGGCATAGCCTGTAACTGTATTGTAATGAGCAAGCCATATCTTTGCAATCTGTGCAATTTGCGAAGCATTTACCCTGTTTTCCAAGAAAGACTTATTTGCATAAAGGCAAGGTACATATCCCCTTTGAGCAACAGTATTTAAAAATGCAAGTGAATTAGCAGTCATTTGGTCTTTTGAAAGATTTGCACTGTCAAGCCTGCCATTGTCGCCAACACTTGCAAATTCATAATCGTCTACAACAGGCAATGTGACATTATAGCCTGCAATTGCGTTAAGAAGCATATTTGCTTCCTGCGAAGCTTCTGATTCATTAACTGCCTGCGAATACCAATAAACACCAACCTGAAGCCCGGCAGCAAGCGCATTTGCAATATTGGTTTGATAATAAGGGTCATAATTGAGTGAAAGCTTTGATTTAGTATATCCTGTATAACCCACCCTTACATAAACAAAATCAATACCGTCAGCCTTAACCTTATTAAAGTCGATAGTTTTATTATGTTCTGATACATCAATGCCGATAACTTTAGGCAAGGTATCAAATCTTGTGTTATGAGTATATGTTTTATCATCATACTTGCTGTAAGTTTGCGTATAAGCAAACGCGACTGAAGTTGATGAAAGTACCATAATAACAGCTAATATTGTGCTGAATATTTTTATAATCTTTTTCATATTCTCTCCTTTATTTCCAAAGCTCTTTGTAAATGTTTAATAAATCTTCTTTATTAAGTTCCTTAATAGTGTTTGACGGTGAGCCGGAAGCCATAGCGTCCTCTGCCATTTTATCCATATTAGCGAAGAAATCATCTTTGTTAATTCCATATTCTTCAAGGCTCGGAATTTCACAAATCTTGCAAAGTTCATTGCAAGCGTCAATAAACTTCTCAGCTGCCGATTTGTCATCGTCTTTTTCATCTGCAACGCCGATTTCGCGTGCCATATCAGCAAATCTGCCATATGCACCGTCATAAACATAGCTAAAGCAAGCTGAAAGAAGCATTGCATTGCTGATGCCGTGCGGTACATGGAAAAGTGCGCCGATAGGCCTACTCATACCGTGAATAACTGTTACAGAGGCATTATTAAACGCTACACCTGCTTCAAATGCTGCAAGTGACATTTGTGCCCTTGCTTCAACATTACTGCCGTCATTATAACAAATCGGGAGATACTTGAATATCTTTTTTATTGCAGAAATTGCAAATTCATCAGTAAGCGGCTGTGACTTGCGCGAGGTATATGCTTCACTTGCGTGGCAAAGTGCGTCAAGTCCTGTTGCAGCAGTGACACTTTTAGGTGCTGTGAGCGTAAATGCAGGGTCATCAATAGCAATATCCGGCATAAGCACTGCACCTTTAAGAAGCATTTTAATATCCTTTTCAGTGTTAGTAATTATTGTAAACTGTGTTGCTTCAGAACCTGTACCTGATGTAGTAGGAATAGCAACCATAGGCGGTGTAGGAACTGTAATTACTTTTCCTAGATAATCATCAATAGAACCGCCGCTTGTTGATACAGCGGCAATAGCCTTCATTGAATCGATCGGTGAACCGCCGCCTACCGCAATAAGAAAATCACAGTCTTGGTCATTATAAACATCAAGTCCTGCTTCAATCATTTTATCAGTAGGTTCACCTGTAATATTTGAATAAATTGCATAGTGAATTCCTTTTTCATCAAGTATATCGGTAACCATTTTAGCAGTACCGAGCTTCATCATCATAGGGTCGGTAACAACAAGTGCTTTTTTACCTAGAGAGGCAATTACATCGCTTGCATTTGCAAGTGCATTTTCGCCATAAAACACCCGGCCCGGCATAATAAATTGATTTCCCATAAAAAAATACCCCTTATTTAAAATAAATTACACATAGTATTTTATCACGCTTAAATAATAATTTCAATAGAAATCGACAATTTAACAAATTCTGCCACCGGGCATAGAATGATCATAGCAAAAAGTACACGAAAGGTGTGAAAATATATGCTTCTATCGCAAATGAAAGAAAATGAAATATGCAAAATTGTAACTATAAGTGAAAACTGCTCATTAAAACACAGATTAAGCGAACTCGGAATATCAAAAGGGCAAAAGATTGAATGTAAAAATATTGGAATAAGCCGTTCCCCCATTGCATATCAAATATGTTCAAGCAAGCTTGCCATAAGAAAAAAAGACGCCCAAAAAATTGAGGTGGCACAAATATGAAAGAGAAAAAAGTATTGCTGATGGGTAATCCCAATGTAGGAAAAAGCACAGTATTTAACGAATTAACAGGAATGCACCAGCACACAGGTAACTGGACAGGTAAAACAGTAGACTCGGCAGACGGTAATTTCTATTATAAATACAACAATTACAGGTTAATAGATTTGCCGGGTACATACAGCTTAATACCGTCAAGCGAAGAAGAACGAGTTGCAGGCGAATATCTGCTTAAAGAAAAGTACGACTGTGTTGTAATTGTAATCGACTCCACATTACTGCAACGAAACTTAATGCTGTTTTATCAAATATTAGAAATAACAAACAAAGTAGTAGTAATGCTCAATTTATGCGATGAAGCGAAGAAAAGAAACATAGAAATAGATAAAAATATTTTAAGCAATTTGCTCGGTGTACCTGTAATTAAAGCAACTGCAAGAAGCGGAAAAGGTATAAACGAACTGCTGGAAGAAATACATTTAATATCCACCAACAGCGAAGATTACTACTCAAAAAAAGAATATGATTTAAACAAAATAGATATTGAAAACCTTGCGTACAAAGCCGAATTTGTAACAAATAAAGCAGTAACGCAAGCTCCGTCTAAAAAAGAAAAGCGAGATGAATTTATAGATAAAATAATACTTGGAAAATATACATCTATACCTATAATGCTGATAATGTTCGGCATAATATTATGGATAACTATAAAAGGCTCAAATTATCCGAGTGAAATACTTTCATCTGCATTTTTTAACTTTGAAGAATTTTTGTCAGACAAAATGAGAGAGTTCGGCATTTCACCGATAATAATCAGCCTGCTTATTGACGGAATGCTCAAAGTATTATTATGGGTTGTAGCGGTTATGCTTCCGCCTATGGCGATATTTTTTCCGCTGTTTGCAATATTGGAAGATTGGGGAATACTGCCGAGATTTGCATTTAACCTTGACAGACCTTTTGAAAAATGCAATGCGTGCGGCAAGCAGGCTTTAACCACCTGTATGGGACTTGGGTGCAATGCAGTCGGTGTTACCGGAGCAAGAATAATTGATTCACCGCGTGAGCGTTCAATTGCAATCATTACCAATTCCCTAACCCCTTGCAACGGCAGATTTCCTTTTTTAATAGCAATAATATCTATATTTCTTGCTAAAAATTCATTTTATGCAAGTTTAGTGCTTTTACTCTTTCTCGTGATTTCGGTATTCGGCACAATGATATGCTCTAAAATTCTCAGTTTGACTGTATTAAAAGGAAAAAGCAGTTCGCTTGTTTTTGAACTGCCTAAATATCGGGTGCCTGATTTTAAAAATGTAATTTTAACAACTGTAAGAGAAAAAATATTATTAGTCCTTTTCAGAGCAGTAGTTGTTGCACTGCCCGCCGGTTTAATGATATGGGCGCTTGCAAATATACAAATTGACAGTTCTTCCCTGCTGATTATTATAAGTAATAAGCTCGAACCTATCGGTAATTTAATCGGTCTTGACGGTGTAATGCTGATGGCGTTTATAATCGGGCTTCCGGCAAATGAAATTGTACTGCCGATAGCATTGATGGCATATTTATCAACATCGGTAATAAGCGACTATTCATCAATTGAAAGCTTAAAAGAAATATTGATTACTAACGGATGGACTGTGAAAACAGCAATATGTGCCTGCATTTTCAGTATGTTTCATTTTCCCTGTGCAACAACACTTTTCACCATAATCAAAGAAACAAGAAGCATAAAATACACGCTGCTTTCAATAATCACACCGCTTTTTGCCGGCTCAATTTTATGCATTGTTATAAACTTAATATTTTAAAAACAGCACCTAAAGGAAATTTATAACCTTTAGGTGCTTTCTTTAATTCTTATTAAATTTAACAGACTTTTTATAAACAAATATTGATATAATTGCAGTTAATAATTCAGCAACCCAAAATGCGTGCCAAACACCGATTGCGCCGAAAAATTTGCTTAAAACAAATGCTGACGGAATAATTATAACTATATATCTGCAAAGTGAAATTACGAGTGACGGAAAGCCCTTACTAAGTCCTTCAAGAGCACCGCAAGAGGTTACAGACACAGCAGAAAATACAAAACCTGCACTTATAATTCTTAAAGCAGTTGCACCAAGTTTTACAGTTTCGCTGTTAGATGTAAACATTGAAATTATATTTGACGGAACAGTTAAGCAAATAACCATACCTACTGCCATAATAATTGCAATCATAATAAGGACATAGTTATAAATTTTGCGTACTCTTTTATATTCACCTGCACCGTAATTATAAGCAATAATAGGCCTCATTCCCTGAATTATACCGTTGGCGGTTAAATAAAGAAAAGTTTGAAGTTTATAATATACGCCGAGTACCAATACATATACCTGCGAAAAAGTTGCCAATATTGCATTTAACGAAGAAATAAGTATTGACGGAAGTGCCAAATTTAAAATCGCAGGAATACCGATAGAATAAAGCTTTTTAACAATATATGATGTTAACTTAAAGTATTTTTTATTCACTCTTACACTGCCCGGTTTAGCAAAATAGTAAATTAAATATATCAAAAAAGTAACACATTGCCCAAGTGCAGTTGCCAAAGCCGCACCTTTAATTCCCATTTTCGGAAAAAATGCAAGTCCAAAAATCATAATCGGGTCAAGGATAATATTTGTGATGCACCCTACCATTAACCCTATCATTGTAATTTTCATATTTCCCTCTGCCTGAAAAAGCTTTTCAAAAAAGAGATTAAGGCTGTTAATCACTGTAAAAAGAAAAACAATATTACAATACTGAACACCAAGGGAAATAACATTTCCGTCTTTAGTAAAAGCTAAAAGAAAAGGTTTCATAATAAAAATGCAGGTGAAAGTCAATACAACACCGTGAATAATCGAAAGAAGAAAACCTTGAGTTGCTGCACTATCAGCTTTATTTTTATCCCCTGCGCCAAGATAAAAAGCAATTACAGCATTTATACCTACACCGAAACCGATAGCAACAGCGTTAACAAAATTTTGAACAGGATATACAAGCGAAAGCGAAGTCATTGCGTCTTCACTGATTTTCGCCACAAAATAGCTGTCTACAATATTATAAAGCGAATTAACACACATTGAAATTATCATAGGCAGCGCCATAGATATAATAAGAGGAAAAACATGCTTTTCCTTCATAAAAGTATCTTTTTTCATAAAATTCTCCTTTATTTGGGCATAAAATAAGCCACACAGTCAAAAAAGACTGCATGGCGAAAAGATGACATAAGTCAGGAAAAATCCACACTTGTTTTCGTGAAGATATTATATCATACCAATTATTAAAGTCAATAGGATTAACTATATTCTTTTTTCTCCATATGCTTATGAGGCAACCACTTGCCGAATTTTGTATACAAAATCATTAAAATTGCTCCAACAAGCCAAGAAATAGGATAAAGAATAAATACTCCGTCAATTGATGAATAAAACGGCAATGCAATTTTAATCCATAATATACGGAAAATACACATTGAAAAAAGAAGGATGATCATCGGCGGAATTCCCTTGCCTGCACCTCTTACGGTTCCCGCAAGAACATTAAGTATACCCAAAAGGAAATAATACGGGCAAAAATATTTCATAACTAATTGACCATATGTAATAACATGAGCGCTGTGAGTAAACAAGCCTAAAACTTGATGTGAAAAAATAAGTAAAACCGCACCTATAAATGCTGTGTAAACAAATACCATGATAAGTGATGAATACATACCTTTTTTAACCCTATCAAGCCTGTTTGCGCCAACATTTTGCCCTGTGAATGTAGTAACAGCCATACTGATACTTAAAACAGGCAAAATGTTAAATCCGTCAATTTTAAGATAAGCCGCATACCCTGCCATTGCAGTTGCACCGTAAGCGTTAACGCTTGATTGTACAAGCACATTGGAAAAAGAAATAACCATATTTTGAATAGCAGTCGGCAATCCGATTTTTATAATTTTTACAGCTGTTTCTTTATTGATTTTTAAATCTTTTATGTAAAGTTTATAATCTGATTTTACTTTCAGTAAGTAGCCTATTGCCAATATACAGGAAATTGCCTGGCTTATGTCGGTTGCTATTGCAGCGCCCATTACACCAAGTTTAAATATTTTAATAAATAACAAATCAAGTATAATATTTGTAAATGAGGCTATTGCAAGATAAACCAGCGGTTTTTTGGAATTTCCGGCTGCGTTTAATATTCCGGTAGCCATATTATATATAACATTGAATATTAAGCCACCACAGTAAATTTGAAGATAAAGGATAGATGATTTTAATACCACTTTAGGTGTTTTCATCATAATAAGCAAAGACGGTGAAGCAAAAATTCCGAGTAAAGACAAAATCAATCCGAGTATTATTGAAATACAAATTGAAGTATGAACAGAAATCTTGATTTTATCTTTTTTATCAGCACCTATGTATTGCGAAACAACTACGCCTGCGCCGACGGCAGCACCCTGTGCAAAAGCAATAATCAAATTTATCAATGCAGTGCCGGAGCCGACAGCGGCCAATCCGTTACTTCCCACAAAATTACCTACTATGATTGAATCGGCGGTATTATACATCTGCTGAAGCAAATTGCCGATAATAAGAGGAATTGAAAAAGTGACAAGAAGTTTCCAAACATTGCCTTGCGTCATCAACAAAGTATTTTTATTATTTTTCGCTAAACTTTTTTGCAAAAAAATCGCTTGCCTTTCAAACATATATTTCAAAACCAACTGTATTATAGTCACAGAATATTATTATGTCAATACTTTATAAAATAAAATAAAATAGTGAAAAACACCGTCGTTTTTCACTATTTTATTTTAAGAGTTTTTAAATATTTTTTATCATCATCGCACATTCTGTATGATTCACATATTTTTTGAATTGTTTTATTATGAACCCAGGCAGGCAACACCTTATTTTCCAAAACAGGATTAACTTTATCTTTAAAATTTACATAAGCAGTAGCAAGCGCCCAAGCCACTGCCATATTGACATAATATTCATCACGATTAAGTGATAAAAGAGTGCTTAATACCTCTTCGATAAATTCATTTTTCAGAAAATAATCAAGCATCATAACACACATAAATCTAACTTCGTATTCACTGCCGTCTTTATACTTCAAAATATAATTAAATACTTCGTTCAGATTTTTTAATGTGAATTTATAAGTTGCACAGCAACAATCACATATTGCCCAATTATCAATTAAAGGTACAAAATCATCAAGAAGCGCAAATCGCTCATCAAGTGAAAGCTTCTTATTATATTCAATAACCATACCATTTATCATTTTTTCTTCATAATAAAAAGTATTTATATCTAAATCATCAAGTGCAGCTTTTTTAGCTATTTTCCTGATAACAGGAAGCCTAACACCAATAATCTTTTCCCTATCAATACCGGGAATAAGTTTTGAATGAAAATCGCCGTATTTAACATCTTGATTTTCAAACAGCATTTCTCTAACAGTCATAATATCACCGAAAATATTATAACTTAACCCAAATATTCTTTCAAGTCGGAAATTTTATTCAAATCAATTTTAATTTGATTTTCTTTAACTTCACATTTCAAATCAATTTCATTTATAAGTTTAGGATTTCTTACTTCAATCAAATCATTTGATATTCTGATAATATTTTGCACACCTCCGAGAGAAGACACCGTTTTTCTAAGCCTTTTCGGAATATAAATATTAAAACACGAACTTACACCGTATTTTTCATAAAAATACTTTGAAACAAAATAACCGATTGCAACAAAAACTATCGAACCTGTAATTAAATAAACATATTTATCGCTGTTTAAAAGTATCTCAAATATTCCGCCGCCGTATATAAAGCCGGAAGATATTTGAATTATTGCCGCTGAAAAATAACAAAGCGACGCCATAACGCAAATGCTAAAAAACATATACGGGCTTTCGATAAATATATAAAAAAGAAAATAATTTACATTTCCGCAAAGAAACATTGAAGCAAACACAATAATAAAAACAAACTTTTCAAAACCTTTAAGTTTGGTATTTAAAAAAGAAAAAACACCTAATAAAAGAAAAATCAAATAAGAATGGCCTGATAAATAAATATTAACACTATTTGATGAAATATCATTTTTAAACAAATTTATCGCACCGCTGATAACATTAGTTCCAATCACCGTGCTTGAACCGAAGCTTTTGTAATAAAACATATCACTAAAACTTGATACATCAAATGCCGAAAGAACGGTGTTTAACAGGCCGAAAAGTGCCGAGGATAAATTACCTTTATTTGATATAAATGTTGAAATTACCATAATTAAATTTTTATAATAATCATAAAGGTAAGTAAAAAGCACAGCAAATATGACTGAACATAAAAGAATCAACAAAGAACCTGTTATTAAATTCAAATTTTTAAAGCAATAATATGCAAGAAGTGAAATCAGCAATGAAAAAACAAAACTTTGTGACTGCGTAAAAACAGAATAAAACAAAAATGTGCAAAAAAGGACAAAAAAAGCTTTATAAGTTTTTCTGCCGTCACTTAAATAAAATGTAATAAAAAATGAAAAGCACAGCGGAATAAAGCTAATAAGAGTATTTGAAATATTATCAAAAAAAGAAGCATTATTAAATTTTTCTCCAATGTATACTAAACCTTGAGAAATCAAAGCTATTACCGATGATAACGCAAGCGCAACTAACATTGTATTTTTAAACTTATTCAAATATTTATAACTGTTCATACAGTTATTATTACCAATATGTGTAAAAATAAACAACTCCGTTCATTTTGAACAGAGTTGTTTATTTTACCATTCATCTTTCATAAAACTCATACGCAGTGAAAAAGGTTCATCATTACCTATTATAATATGGTCAATAAAGTTAATATCAACACTTTGAAGAAGTTTATCAATTGAAACAGAAAAGTTCAAATCTGCATCCGAAGCTTTACTTGAACCACCGGGATGATTATGAGTAAACAGCACACCCGAAGCTTTATCAATAATTGCAGATTCGAGAATTTCGCGGGTATTTGACGGAGCAGTGTTGGCATTACCCTCACCTATCAAATGAAGATTTATTATAGAACCGTCATTATTGAGCGAAATCATATATAATTTTTCGGTTTTCTCATACTTCAAAAGATTAGCACAATAAGCAATCGCTTCGCCGGAACAGTTAAGGTCGGTAACATTTTTATTTCTGTTTGTAATTACTCTTTTGTTTAACTCCACAACCATTTTGATACCGACTGCAGCCGACTCACCGATACCGCTGACATTCATAAGCTGGTTAGCATCGGCATTAAGCACACCTTCAAGCGAACCGAAACGGTTAATCAAATCATACGCAAGCTGTTTTACATCTTTTTGAGGAATGATTATTGATAAAAATAATTCAAGCAAATTGTGATCAGGTGCATTTTCCATTCCGCCGAGGAGATATGTTCTCCGCATTCTCTGCCTATGCCCGTTTCTGCTCAAATTTGGATTGGATGAATTTACCGATACCTCATTAAAATTCTTAATCGGATAATTTTCATCTAATGAATTTTCGTAATATTTATTTGTAAATCTGTCTTTATTTTTGTGGTCTGACAGAGCAAGACCAAAATTAAAATTTGACAAATTATTTCCCATTTATTTTCCTAACCTTATCACCATAATCTATTATCATAACAGGCACAATGTTTATCTTTAAGCAAGGCTCGAATTTCAACATAGCAGCCGCACTTAAGGCACATACCGGAAATCAGATAATCACAGTTTTTGCACTTTTCAAGTCTTAATTTATACTGCTTTTCATCAACCTTTAATGAATTATCAAGATTATCCATATAATCGGATACAGTTTTGTATGAAGCTTTTTCACCGGCTTCAAGAAGCAGGCAGCGTTTACATTTTTTCATTATTCAATTATAAATTTAACAACACTGCAAGCAGGAAGTGTAGCTGTGAATCCGTCTTTTAGCTGCCTGAAATCAGTAAATTCTTCGATTTTAACATTATCGGCATTTTCAAAATCGTTTTTATCATGTATATCACCGCAAAGAATTTCCGCTTTAATGCTTTTAATCTTTCTGTCGGCAATTTGGCATTTAATTTTAGCCGGCTTTTTATCTGACACATTTGCAATTGTAGAATAAATTACACCGTTTTCATCTATTGAAGCCGATTCTATAAGCATAGGACAGGACCTTTTTGCTTCTTTTGATTCAATAGTATCAGATGTAATGAATGAGCCGAGAAGCATATTATTTTGATGTTCTTTAAACATTTTAAATACATAATATGTAGGTGTTAACACCATTTTTTCGGCATCGGTCAAAATCATTGCCTGAAGTACATTGACGGTTTGAGCTATATTTGCCATCATAATTCTGTCGCTGTGCTTATTAAAAATATTAAGCGTTAATGCGGCAACCATAGCGTCACGCATAGTATTTTGCTGATAAAGAAATCCAGGATTAGTTCCGGGTTCAACATCATACCAAGTACCCCATTCATCAACAATAAGCTGTACCCACTGCTGTGGGTTAATTGAATTCATAACAGCAATATGATTATTGATAAGTTCTTCAATTCTGTATGCTTTTGCAATAGTTTTATAATATTCTTTAGTATCAAATTGAGTAGCTGAACCTTTATGTTCCCAAGTATCACCGGGAACAGTATAATAATGCAGTGATATACCCTGTGCATAATGCTTTACTTTATCCATTACCTCTCTTGTCCAGTGATAATCATCAACATTAGGTCCACAGGCAATGCGCTTTATTTTATTTGCACTGTCATAATCACGCACATATGTATTATATCTCTTATATAAGCAGCCATAATATTCAGGGTCCATATTTCCGCCGCAACCCCAAGATTCGTTTCCTACACCGAAATATTTAATTTTCCAAGGCTTTTCCTGACCGTTTTTCTTGCGAAGTTCAGCCATTGGCGATACCCCGTCAAAAGTCATATATTCAACCCATTCGTTCATTTCTTCAACTGTGCCGGAACCCACATTACCGTTAATGTAAGTATCACAACCAAGCTGGCGACAAAGTTCAAAATATTCGTGCGTACCGAATGAATTATCTTCAACAACACCGCCCCAATGAGTATTAACCATTTTTTTACGGTTAGATAAATCACCTATGCCGTCTTTCCAATGGTATTCATCTGCAAAGCAACCGCCAGGCCATCTTAAAACAGGTATACCCATATCTTTAAGCGCATTTACAACATCAATTCTCATTCCGTTCACATTAGGAATTTTAGAATCCTTGCCGACGAAAATACCCTCATAAATACATCTGCCGAGATGTTCTGAAAAATGGCCATAAATATCCTTGTTGATTTTACTCACTTTATGATTTGGGTTAATCAAGTATTTTTCCATAAAATTCTCCTAAATACGCAAATTATTAAATATAGTAAAACGATAACACATCAATTTAACTTTGTCAATAATCACTATAAATATTGACTTTAAACAAAAATGAGATTATCATAAATGAGTAAGAAAGTAGGTAATAAAATGTATATAAATATTGAAAAAGTTGCTAAATTAGTAAATGATAAAAAATGCGATGCTATAATCCTGTTTAACGAAAGCAATATGCATTATATATGTTCATTTTCGCCGAGTGAGGGTGTAATTATCGTTACAAAAGGGGCAAGTGCTTATCACATTGTTGACTCACGCTACACGGAAATTGCACAAATAAATGCACAAAAAACAGGTGTTAAAGTTATTGAAATAAAAACATCATTCAGTGATACCGCAAAAGAAATAATTGAAAAAGAAAACATAAAAAAGCTTTTATATGAAAATGAGACAATTTCACTTCTTCAATATAAAACATATACGCAAAAGTTCAGCAAATGTGAATTTGTTGAACTAAACCACGAATTGATGCTTTTGAGAAATAAAAAAGAGCCTTTTGAAATTGAGCTTATGAAAGAAGCAAATAATATTGCCGAAAAATCATTTTTAGAGTTATTAAATGAAGTTAAAGCAGGAAAAACAGAAAAAGAACTTGCATCTTTATTTGATTACATAATGGCAAAAAACGGCTCTGAAAAAGTCAGCTTTGATACAATTCTACTCACCGGTACACACACATCAATGCCACACGGTACACCGAGTGACAGAAAAGTGCAAGCAGGTGACTTTGTCCTTTTTGATTTTGGTGCAACATATATGGGTTACCATTCGGATATGACAAGAACAATTGCAATAGACCATGCAACCGATGAAATGGAAGAAGCGTACGAGCTTGTTTTAAAAGCACAGCTTGCAGGAATAAAAGCACTAAGCGTAGGGCAAAAATGTGCAGATGTGTACCAAAAAGCTTATGATGTTTTAGACAAAAAAGATATGGCAAAATATTTCAGGCATAGCTTAGGACACGGAGTAGGACTTGACATACACGAGGGATATAACACATCCCCAAGAAGCAAAGACACTTATGAAATAGGCAATGTAACATCAATTGAGCCCGGAATTTACATACCGAATAAATTTGGAATAAGAATTGAAGATTTGCTTTATATTTCACCAAGAGGAAGAGAAAACCTTTCAAAAATAACTAAAAAACTGATAATATTATAAAAAAATAACCACTGACCTATTCGATAAATGAACGAACAAGTCAGTGGTTATATTATTTATTATTTTGCCTTTTTCCAAGTAATCGGTGAAAAAAGAACTATTATCGGGAAAAGTTCAAGCCTGCCTGCAAGCATATCAATAATTAAAACTATTTTAGACGGTAAACTTAAAAATTCAAAATTTTTAGTTGGGCCGAGTGCCTCAAGCCCCGGGCCTATATTATTAAAGCAAGCAACAACACCTGAAAAACAAGTTGTTATACTGCAATTTTCAAACATTGATAAAAATAAGGTTGAAATTATCACAAAAGCGACATAAATGATTAAATAAACATCAACACCACGAAGAACTTTTGCATCAACTACTCTTTTATTCATCCTAACTTTGATTACTGTATTAGGGCGGGTTGAAAGCCTTAAATCACGGAAAATTTGCTTGGTATAAAGTACAATTCTTGAAACTTTGATACCTCCGCCTGTTGAACCGGCACAGCAACCGATACACATAGAAACCAAAAGCAATATTTTAGAAAATGAAGGCCACATATCAAAATCGGCTGTACCAAATCCCGTTGTACTCATACAAGTGTTAACAGCAAAAAAAGAATCACGAATTGCATCAAAAACATTAGAGTATGAACCCATAATATTAAGAGTAATTAAAATTATAAATGTAAGGTTAATAATTACATATGTTCTAAATTCTTCATCCTTAAAAGCTTCCTTATATTTTTTAGTAAGCAAAAAGAAATACAAATTAAAGTTAACACCGAAAAGGAACATAAAAATTACGCATACCCATTCTACAAACTTGCTGTGATACCCTAAAATTGAATCATTAAGTACGCTGAAACCTCCTGTACCGGCAGTTGCAAATGAAGTGACAACACTGTCAAAAAGTCTTAAGTTTTCACCTGTTATCCTTGTTCCGAAAAACAAAATCAAAATTTGAATAACAGTCATAACAGAATAAATTATATAAAGTGACCTTGCACTTTCAGATATTTTAGGTGTAACTTTACCTGCCATTGGTCCTGGAACTTCAGCTTTCATAACATACATTGAATTGCTGTTTGATTTAGGAACAATTGCAATAAGAAATGAAAGTATACCCATTCCGCCAATCCAGTGAGTAAAACTGCGCCAAAAAAGAATCGATTTAGGCAAAGATTCAATTTCATTTAATACAGTTGCACCGGTGGTGGTGAAACCTGATGTGGTTTCAAAAAAAGCATTAACAAAATTAGGAATTGCGCCGCTTATAATAAACGGAAGTGAGCCAAACAGTGACACAAGTATCCAACCCAAGCCGCATATAACCAAACCTTCGCGTGCATAAATTTTAACCGATTGTGGCTTAAAAAACTTTAATAATTGGCCAAAGAAAAGCAACAGTGCAACGGGAATAACGAAAGATATATAATCAGCCTCTTGAAAACCCTGCAAATTATAATAAACCGAAACAAAAAGCGGTAAAAGCATCAAAAGGCCTAAAATATTCATAATTTTACCAAGAACATAAAAAACAGACCTGTAATTCATACCCGGCTCCTTACGATAAAATATCGTTTAGACTATATATTTTTGTATCTTTTGAAACAATAATAACTCTGTCGTTTTCTTTGATAACATCAGAGCCTGTCGGGAATATAGTTTTATTTTTACGCTGTATTGCCGCTATCAAAATATCTTTTTTAATTTTAAGAGTTGAAATAGGCTTATTTAAAAACTTAATGTCCCTGCCGGCCGCAAATTCAATAGCTTCAATTTTACCATCTACAAGCTTGTAAAGTGTTTTCATATTTGATGAACTTACACTTGACCTTGCTCTTACATATTGGGTAATAATATCACTTGTTATTTCAGAAATATTAACATATGATTCCATACCCATTTTTGTAAGCATTCGGCTTAAATTTTGATTGTTAATTTTTGTGATATTTTTAGGAACGCCAATACTTTCACTATACATTGAAACAAGGAAATTGACTTCATCGGTATCAGTTAAAGTAACAACTGCATCGACCTTATCAATACCCTCTTCCGCAAGAAGTTCATAATCACCGGCGTCACCGTTTATTATTGTAGCTTTAGGGCAATGTTCATAAAGCTTATCGCAATTATTCTTATTTTTTTCAATTACTACTACATCTTTGCCTGAAGCTGTAAGCATATTGCAAAGATAAATTGAAATTCTTGAACCGCCTATAAGCATTACGCTTTTTATATTAGTTGATTTTTTAGCTATAAGTTCCTTAACTATTTTTCCCAAATCGTGATGAGAGCCGGTAATGTGAAGAATATCACCGGGTAAAATAATAAAATCACCGTTTGGAATAAATACATCATCCCCGCGGCAAACCGCACAAATAATAAATGAGTTAATAAATTTATTAGGAATTTCACTTATTTTGCGATTAGCCAAAAGGCTTGATTCAGAAACTTTCAAACCTGCCATATGTATTCTGCCGTGGGAAAACGACTCAACGGTAGAAGCAGACGGAAATTGCAAAATGCGAAATATTTCAAGAGCAGCCGCAAAATCGGGATTTATCATCATCGAAATGCCGAGTTCATCACGCATAAAATTCATTTGTGCCGAATACTCAGGATTTCTTACACGGGCTATTGTATGCTTTGCACCCATTTTTCTTGCAATAAGGCAGGACAAAATATTTTTTTCATCAGAAGGAGTTGTACAAATAAGTAAGTCACAATTCTTCATATCCGCTTCTTCTAACACATTATAATGTGTTGCGCTGCCACCGACACCTTGAACATCAAGCATTTCAGCAAGCTTTTCAACTTTATCTTCGTTAATGTCAATAACAGTTATATCGTGATTTTCAGCTGTCAGCGTTTTTGCAAGCATAACACCTAGTTTGCCTGCACCGATGATAGTAATTTTCATAAATTATTCTCCTCAAACATCAAGCTTTTGGAAACTGTGAATTATACAAATTATAATAAAAACCTTTTTGTGCATATAGGGAATCGTGAGTTCCCTGCTCAATTATATTACCGTTATTCATAACCAAAATCAAGTCCGCATTTTGAATAGTTGAAAGGCGATGTGCTACTATGAAAGTAGTTCTGTCCTTCATAAGCGTATTAAATGCCTTTTGAATTCTGATTTCGGTTCTTGTATCAATTGATGATGTAGCTTCATCAAGAATAAGCATAGGCGGCGGACATAGCATTAAACGCGTAATACAAAGAAGCTGCTTTTGCCCTTGTGAAAGTGAACCGCCGTCCTCGCCTATTTTGGTATTATAGCCGTCAGGCAAACGCTTGATAAACGAATGAGCGTGAGCTTTTTTAGCGGCTTCTACTATTTCTTCATATGTTGCATCAGGTTTGCCCAAGCGAATATTATCAGCAATTGAGCCGCTTTTAAGCCAAGTATCCTGAAGAACCATACCAAAATTCTGCCTGAGTGACTGACGGGTAATATTTTGAGTATTTACTCCGTCAACTGATACAGAACCTGAATTGGGGTCATAAAAGCGCATTAAAAGATTTATAAGTGTTGTTTTTCCGCAACCGGTAGGGCCAACAATAGCAACAGTTTTGCCGGAAGTAACAGATACATTTACGTCTTTAAGAAGTTCTTTTTCAGGATTATATGAAAAATACAAATTGCTAATATCAATATCGCCCTTAACATTTGAAAGTTCCTTTGCGTCGGTGCTGTCAGGTATTTGAGGTGTTTCTTCAATAAGTTCAAACACACGACAGGCGCAAGCCATTGCATTTTGAAGTTCTGTAACAACCGAACTTATTTCATTAAAAGGCTTTGTATACTGATTAGCATATGATAAAAAGCAAGAAAGAATACCAACTGTTATATTACCCTTAACAGCCATTATAGCACCAAATAATGCAACGGCGGCATAAACAATACTGTTTACAAATCTTGTTGCAGGGTTTGTAATTGATGAAAAGAAAGTAGCCTTAAGCGAATATTTCGCCAAATCATCATTTATTTCATCAAAGCGTTTTTTGTTTTCATCATCCATTGAATATGCATCGGCAACTTTTTGGTTTGAAATCATTTCATCAATAAAAGCTGTTTGCTCACCACGGGTTTTAGTTTGAAGAGAAAACATATTAAATGTCTTTTTAGCAATAAATCTGGCAATAAAAAACGAGAGAGGTGTAACAATTACTACAACTATTGTTATAAACACATTTACGCTAAGCATAAATGCGAGCGTGCCTATAATCGTGATAACACCTGTAAAAAATTGAGTGAATCCCATTAAAAGTCCGTCTGAAAGCTGGTCAACATCAGAAATTACTCGGCTGACTATATCACCCTTTGAATGAGTATCAATATATGAAAAAGGAAGAACTTCAATTTTTTCAAATGCCTTTTTACGCAAATCGCGTGATACATTATATGTTATTTTGTTATTGCAAACATTCATCAGCCATTGGATAATCGCAGTAGCTATAACTATAATCGCAACTTTGATAAGAATTGATTTCATTAAATCAAAATCAACATTATCTTTGCCTACTATGCAGTCAATTGCGTGGCCTACCAAGATAGGAGCATAAAGAGTAAGGCCGACTGTAACGGCGGCAAAAAGCATAGACAAAATCAAATAATACTTATATTTACCGATATATGAAAAGACTTTTTTAAGTACGCTTTTGTTTTTAACTTTCTTATCAGCCATCATGCTTCCTCCTTTCCGAATTGAGATACATAAATTTCTTTATATACCTCACAGGAATTAAGAAGTTCGCTGTGTGTACCCATACCTACACATTTTCCGTCATCAAGAACAATAATTTTATCAGCACTCATTACCGATGATGCTCTTTGTGAAACAATGAATACAGTCGGGTTATAATCAAGCGAATAAATAGCTTCGCGAAGTCGTGCTTCGGTTGCAAAATCAAGTGCCGATGATGAATCGTCAAGAACTAAAATTTCAGGCTTTCTTACAAGCGCGCGTGCAACAGATAAGCGCTGCTTTTGTCCGCCTGAAAGGTTTGCACCGCCCTGTGCAATAAAGAAATCAAGGCCACCTTTTTCAACAATAGTATCATAAACCTGTGCAAGCTTAAGTGCTTCGACAATCTCGGCATCAGTAGCATCTTTTTTGCCCCATTTCATATTATCGCGAACAGTGCCTTTAAAAAGAACTGCCTTTTGCTGAACAAAACCGATTTTATTTCTTAATTCATCATCATTTAACGATTTAACATCGTTTCCATTAACATAAACAGTACCTTTTGTGGCATCATAAAAATGCGCAACGAGTGATACAAGGCTTGACTTACCCGAACCGGTACTGCCGATAATACCGATAACATCACCCTTATCAGCTTTAAAGCTAATATCTATAAGCGACATATCACCGGCATTGCGATATTTAAGTGATACATTATCAAATTCAATATAAGAATTCGACTTTTTATCATTAAAATTATGTTCAAGTGTTGATTTTTGCTCAAATACATTCTTAATTCTGTCTGCTGAAGCAAGGGCTTTTGTAATAGTAACAAGCAAATTTGCAAGTTTTATAAGTTCAACAAGTATTTGGCTCATATAGTTATAAAGTGCAACAACTTGCCCCTGTGTTAAATCGCCGATATTAACTTTAATACCGCCGGAATAAACGAGAATAACGATAGCTATATTTATAATTACATATGTTACCGGATTAAGCAAAGCAGATATTCTGCCGATACTTTTTTGCATACTTGAAAGTGCAGAATTGCGCCTGTTAAATTCAGCAATTTCGTTATTTTCACCTGTGAAAGCACGAATTACACGCGCACCTTCAAAATTTTCCCTGGTAATAAGTGTTACACCATCAAGGTTTGACTGAACCTTTTTATAACCCGGTGTAGTATAAGCCATTATTGAAAAAATAACGATTGATAAAAGAACAATTGCCACAAGAAAAACAAGTGCGCATTTAACATCAATAAAAAATGCCATTACCATAGCGCCGAAAACAATAAACGGAGAACGCAGAAACAGCCTTAAAACAAGATTAACACCATTTTGAACAGTATTTGCATCATTAGTCATACGGGTAATAAGCGATGATGTACCAAGGTTATCAAGCTCATTAAACGAAAGCGTTTGTATTTTTTGATACAGCGCAGAACGAAGTTCCCTGCCAAATCCTGTTGCAGCTTTTGCGGCAAAATATTGAGCTGTGATTGCAGCCACCATACCCACAATCGCAAGAAGAACGAGTATACCGCATCTACCTAATATATACGAAGTATTGTTATTTGCAATACCCTTATCAATAATTGCTGCAATAACAAGCGGAACAATAAGTTCAAATGAAGCTTCGAGCAATTTAAAAAGAGGTGCAAACACAGACTCTTTAACATAATTTTTCAGATAAACTAATAATGATTTCAAACTTTACCACCTTATATTTATTACTAATTTATATATTATAATACTAAATAGAATAAAGTCAACAAATTAAAAAAAATTATTTATATACTTTACATAAAGTAAATTAAGGTGTATATTAAATAAAAACAAGTTAGTTGAGGTAATTAAAAATGAACAAGTCACCTGTTACTGCAATAATTGTAGGTGCCGGCCACAGAGCTATGGTTTACAGCAAGCTTGCACTTACTAATCCGGAGTTATTAAAAATAGTCGGCGTTGCAGACCCAAACCCTGTAAGAAGAAAGCACTGTATGGAAAAATTCGGCTTTTCAGAAGATATGTGCTTTGAAAATGCGCAAGAGCTTGCAAAAAAAGGTAAGCTTGCCGACACAATTATCAACGGTACAATGGATGAACAGCACATTGAAACATCTATTCCTCTTTTAAATGCAGGATATGATATGCTTCTTGAAAAACCATTTGCCGTAAATGAAGAAGAAATGAGAGAGCTTGTCGACTGTGCAAAGAAAAACAATTCTAAAGTTATGATTTGCCATGTACTTAGATATACTCCTTTTTATTACGGAATTAAAAAAAGAATTGTTAACGGTGATATTGGTGACATTATCAACATTCAAACAAATGAGCATGTTTCATATCATCACCTTTCAACATCATATGTAAGGGGCAAATGGGCAAATTCAGATAAATGCCACACATCAATGCTTCTTGCAAAATGTTGCCACGACCTTGATATTATTATGTGGATGATGAGTGACACTAAGCCAACCCAAATTTCCTCTTTTGGAAGTAAATATCAATTCAAACCTGAAAATGCACCGAAAGGAGCAGGCACAATTTGTATGAAAGACTGCCCGCTTGTTGACACTTGTGTTTATTCTACAAAGAGATTATACATAGACCATCCTGACAGATGGGCATTTTATGTTTGGGATGCACTTGAAGATATTGAAAACCCAACTATTGATGATAAAATTGCACTTATGAAAAGTGACAGCCCATATGCAAGATGTATGTATAAATGCGATAACAATGTTGTTGACCATCAATCTGTACTTATCAATTTTGCAAACGGTGCAACAGGTACACATAATATGGTTGGCGGTTCATCCGAACCGATGAGAAGAATTCATATTATCGGCACAAAAGGTGAAATTTACGGTAATTTTGAAGAATCAAAATTCTATGTTTCAACAATTGACCCATCACCTGATGCACACAACGGCGAATGCCAAATTGAAGAAGTTGACCTTAATGTTAACGGTGATATGGTTGGTGCATACGGCGGCCACGGCGGCGGAGATGAAAAGCTTGCGGAAGACTTTGTAAAATTCATCCAAGGTGAAAAGCCTAGCCTTGCCTGCACATCAATTTTTGACAGCGTTGCAGGCCACCTTGCTGTTTATCTTGCAGATGAATCAAGAGAAAACAGCGGTGCTCCGCAAAAAGTAGAATTTTGATAAATATAATTTAAAAGAGCCAAGCTTTTAAAGCTTGGCTCTTTTATTATACAAAAAGGCTGTTGCAAAATTGCAACAGCCTAAAAACTTTTAGTCAAATAAGATTTCAGTATTAGCAAATGAAAGCGGTGTATACTCGCCGTTATTTACAACATATACAGCAGAAAGCTTAACAGCAACTGCGTACTGCTTACCGGAGCAGGTAAACATATAGCAATCAGCACCGTTTACAGTTTTAACACTGTTATTAAATGAAATAGCACTAGATGATACATCCGAGCTATAACCGATTTGCTTCCAATTATCGTGAATTGTTTGCTTAAGTAAACGCTTAGCTTCATCAACAGTATAATCAGGAGTTGTTGTGATTTCGTGCGGGTTTGAATAAAGGTCATACACAGCAGGTGCCTTAGATTCTTCAGCAACAGTTGTTTCTTCAACAACAGGAGCTGTATACGCTGTGTTTATGTACATAATAATGAAATAAACCAAGAACCAAATGAGTAAGAGAAGAATTATCATAAGAATAATCTTTCCTGCCTTGTTTTGGCTGCCGGTTGAAGAATTTGCAAATTCTTCTTCAGTAGGAATTTGAACCGGAACAAAAGGCTTACCCTTTTTCGCACATTTCTTTTCAGCTTTTGAGTTCTTTTTCTCTAACTTTTTAACATATTTGCCATATGCTTTAGTAGTTGCTTTTGCCGCCTTGATTTCCTTCTTTGATTGGAATTCATCAGCATCAGGAATTGCGATAGGAATAAATTCCTTTCCGTCCTTTTGAGCTTTAGCCTGGAGCTTTGCATTTTTCTTTTCAGTATCTTTTACAAAGCTTGCGTAAGCCTTAGCATGTTTCTTTTCAGCCTTTGCTTTATATTTCGCATTTGCCTTTTCGGCTTTAGCTTCTTTCTTTTCAGTTTTTGCCTCATTCTTGGCAAGTTTCTTTGCTTGTTTTTCTTCTTTAGTCAAGGCAGTTACCCCCTTATAAGTCTATTAGTAGTATACCATTAAAGATATTAAATTTCAACAAAAAAATATACAGAAATGGTGGTATTTTATGAACAAATTGTAAACATTGAAGCTTTTTGAAGTTATTTTTCATAGTTTCATCATTATTTTAGTAAAAAAATCAACAAGTCAAGTGTTTACAAATATAGTTGTTATTTTAATTTTACACCAATATATTGTATATTCATTTAGTATAAAGTGAATAAGTGCCATGATTTTCCCTGCTGACGAAATCAACTTTTTTGAATGCTCTATTTTCATTTAATGCAGCTTCTATAAGCTTCTTGGTAAGTTGCGGTACATCATTTCTTTTAAGGGCAACATCCACATCAAGCCAAACGACTTCACTGTTTTCATCGTTATCCGAATGTTCCTGCCCGCTGACATAATCAGCTGAAAAAGCCACATACCAATCTTTAAGATTAAATCTGACAGCTATAATATCCTTTGGATTTATCAAAACGCCTGTTTCTTCCAAATATTCTCTTTTAACTGCGTGTTCAGGTGTTTCGCCTTTGTTTAAATATCCTCCGGGAACAATAAGCATATTTTTACCGGCACCATATGTATGCCTTGCAAGCAAAACTTTTCCGGCTCGAATAACAACTGCGGTTACGGATTGCTTATAGCAAGTGTTTTCCCCATTCATACAATAGTTCCCCCGCCGATAACAATATCATCATCATACAAAACTACTGCTTGGCCTTTGGTAATCGCCCTTTGCGGCTCATCAAAAACCACTTTAAGCTTATCACCGTTAACATAAGCGGTTGCACCCTGCTCTTTCATATTATATCTTACACGCGCCTTGCATTTAAATTCACTCGAAAGATTAGGAACAAGGGCGTTAAAATCAACAGCATTAACTTCACTTGAAAAAAGCTCATCGTTTGTACACAAAGTAACAGTATTTTTTTCAATATTTTTATCTGCAACATACATAGGCTTACCAAAAGCAATTCCAAGCCCTTTTCTCTGCCCGTTTGTATACCTGATAATTCCGTGGTGCCTGCCGATAACATTACCGTTAATATCAACAAAATCACCGTCCGGATATGTTTTGCCTAAATAATTTTCAATAAATTTAGCATAGTCGCCGTCAGGAACAAAGCAAATATCCTGACTGTCACGCTTACGGGCATTCAAAAATCTCTGTTCTTCGGCAATTTTACGAATTTCAACCTTTGAATAATTGCCCAACGGGAACTTTATATGTGAAAGTTGACTTTGAGTAAGTGAATATAGTACATAACTTTGGTCTTTAGTATCATCCTTACCCTTTTTTAAATAAAACCAGCCGTCCTTTTCCTCAACAATTGCATAATGGCCCGTAACCACATAGTCGAACCCAAGCTCATACATACGCTGAAAAAGCTTTTCAAACTTAAGATACCTGTTACAATCAATACAAGGATTAGGTGTACCGCCGTTTTCGTATGTTTTTATAAACTTATTTATTACTTTTTCTTCAAATTCATCTTTAAAATTGAACACATAATATGGCATTGAAAGACGCCTTGCAACCGCTCTGGCATCTTCAATATCATCAAGCGAACAACAAGTCTTTTCCCTATTGATACCAATATCTTCATTATCATAGAGTTTCATTGTCGCGCCGATGCATTCATATCCGTTTTCTTTCATTAAAAAAGCGGCAACGCTGGAATCAACGCCACCGCTCATTGCGATAATACATTTTTTACTCATTTAACCAAGCCTTATCATTTCATCAATACATCTTTTTGCACCGATATATGTTTCTTCATCAAGAGTAATTTCTTCACCAAAAGTACCCTTACAGCAATTAAGTACATCAACAAGTGTGGTTGCCTTCATATTATGGCAAACGCAATCTTTAGATAAAGGATAAAACATTTTATCCGGGCAAGACATTTGAAGATGAGTGACTATACTGTTTTCAGTACCGATAATAAATTCCTTTGCATCACTTTCCTTGGCAAAATTCATAATACCGGTTGTAGAACCCACATAATCGGCATGTTTAACTACATCAGGTACACATTCAGGGTGAACAAGAAAAAGTGCATTAGGATGAGCTTTCTTTGCTTTTTCAACATCGCGTTCACCCATTCTTGCGTGAGTTGGGCAACCACCGCTTAAAAGCTTAAAATTCTTTTCAGGAAGTTGCTTTGAAATCCAATTGCCAAGATTGCAATCAGGTATAAAAAGAATATTATCATTTTCTATTTGCTTGCAGATTTTCAAAGCAGATGAAGATGTAACACATACATCACAAATAGTTTTAAGCTCACTTGTGGTGTTAATATATGCTACAACCGTATAATCAGGATACTGCTCTTTCACAAGTGAAATTACATCCTTATCCATCATTTCTGCCATAGGGCATCCGGCATCGGGGTTTGCCAAATAAACAGTTTTATCCGGTGATAATATCTTAACAGTTTCAGCCATAAAGCGAACACCGCACATAATAACGATTTTGTTACTAACTTTTGAAGCTTCAACAGAAAGAGCAAATGAGTCACCGACAAAGTCGGCAACTTCCAATATCTCCGGTGATTGATAGCAATGTGCAAGTATGCAAATATCCTTTTCTTTTTTTAATTTAATTATCTCTTGCTGAATATCAGTAATCATATTAGTTGTGTACTCCGCACTCTGCACAGTCAACGCTTGCAAACTTTGCGTGGTCGTATTCTATGCCTTTTTTATCATAATAATCTTTTACAGCAGCCTTAACTGCTTCTTCTGCTAATACTGAGCAATGAATTTTTACAGGAGGCAAACCGTCAAGTGCTTCAACAACTGCTTTATTAGTAAGCTCCAATGCTTTATCAATAGGCTGGCCTTTAATCATTTCAGTAGCCATAGAACTTGAAGCAATAGCAGACGCGCAACCGAAAGTGTTAAACTTAACATCTTCAATAATTCCGTCATCACTTACCTTAATATACATTTTCATTATATCGCCGCACTTAGCGTTACCAACTTCACCTACACCGTCAGCATCTTCAATTTTACCAACATTTCGCGGATTTGTAAAGTGGTCCATTACTTTTTCTGAATAGAGAGCCATTATTTATTTTCCTCCTTTTTGATTTTTTCCCAAACGGGAGATATAGAACGAAGGTAATCAACTACCCCCGGAACCGATTCAACAATGTGGTCCATTTGCTCCATAGTGTTATATTCACTGATTGAAAGCCTTAATGAACCGTGAGCAATTTCAACCGGCACACCTATCGAAAGAAGAACATGCGAAGGGTCAAGACTGCCACTTGTGCAAGCTGAACCGCTTGATGCACAAATACCCTTTGCATCAAGTAAAAGCAATAAGCTTTCACCCTCAATACCTTCAAAGCACATATTTAATGTACCCGGAAGATGATGTTCAAGGTCGCCGTTAATTCTGCTTCTTTCAATACCCTTAAGACCGTCAATTAGTCTGTTTCTCATAGCTGTAACTTTAGCTGCGTTTTCTTCAAGATGGTCTGTTGCTTCCTTAATAGCCGTTGCCATACCTACAATTGAAGCCATATTTTCAGTGCCTGCTCTTTTACTGCGTTCCTGTGCACCACCGTAAATAATATTAGTAAGAAGAATACCTTTACGCGCATAAAGGAAACCTACACCTTTAGGACCGTGGAATTTATGAGCCGATACAGAAAGCATATCAACATTCATATCCTTAACATTTACAGGAATATGACCTACTGCCTGAACAGCGTCTGTATGAAACAGTACTCCCTTTTCCTTGCAAATCTTACCGATTTCAGCGATTGGCTGAATCGTGCCGATTTCATTATTAGCAGTCATAATTGTAACAAGGCAGGTTTCATCTGTAATTGCATTTTCAACATCTTCAGGTTTTACTACACCGTTTGAGTACACATCAAGAAGAGTTACGGTAAAGCCCTCTTTTTTCAAGGCATCAAGTGTGTGAAGAACAGCGTGATGTTCAAACTTACTTGAAATAATATGTTTTTTACCCTTTCTTGCACCAATATATGCTGCAGAACGAATTGCCTGGTTATCAGCTTCACTTCCACCTGAAGTGAAATATATCTCTTTAGGGTCAGCGCCGATACAATCAGCAACAGTTTCCCTCGCATTTTCCAAATACTCTTTAGCAACTTGGCCGATTGAGTGAAGAGATGATGGATTACCATAAATATCTGTAAGAAGTGGCATCATTGCTTTAAGCACATTTTCACTCATTTGTGTAGTTGCCGCATTATCTGCATAAACCGTCATAATATCGCCTTTCTAACCACAATATAAATCTGCTGTGGATGACAGAAAAAATGTAAAAAATAAAAGATAAAAACAACAAAATCAATATTCCTACCTTTTCAATAGGAAATAATAACACTAATTTCCTACCTTGTCAATAGGATATTATTGATATTTTGCAAACAATTTATACATAAAAATAAAATTACTTTTTTCTGTTTCCTTTTATGTCAAAAGTGTTTGATAAGGCCTTTTCAGTTTTACCGATTGTAACAAACAAAGTAACAAATTCAGCGAAAAATATCGCAAATGCTACCGATACAAATACACGCTGGTCGGTTTTAATCAGGCAAAGCATAATTATACCTGAGGCCAAAATAAATGCCCCGCCGAATTTCATCCAAAGCTTACCGCAAAATTCGTGCGCAAAAGTCCAAGTATCTTTGTTAATCATTGACCAACCTGTTCTGTATCCAAAAATATTATTTATATTTTTCGGACCGCCGGCTACAAAAATAAAGCTGCTCATAAACATAATTATCGGCAAAAGCAAATCAATAAATAACATATAAAACCATAAATTCATAATAATCACCTTAAATATTATAACATATCAGTTATATTAAAACAATCTTATTGGCAAAAATCAACAAATGGCACAATTTTGTTGCGTTTATGTTAATAATAGTATATAATAGTTTTAATATAGATAAAGAGGGATACATATGCCGGGAAAACTCAGAAAATTACTTAATAACAGCAGGAACATCAAGGCTCCATACTCAATTGACGATATGAGCAATCATAATGGCGGCTTAATATCATTTGAATACTGCGGAAAAAAGTACAATTTAGCAATTCGCGAAAACGCATTAGTATTTGATAATGATATGAATTTACTTTACACATTTACTTTTGACGAACTTTCAACAGCCGAAACGCCGTTTTTGAAAAAAGTAAATGAAGAAATCATAAATCACACAAATCAAAAAATCACATTATATATAAACAGAGCAACCGGCGTTGAAAAACTTACTTTTACGAGCTTGTTTGATGCAACATATATATTTAATAAACTTAAAAGAGTATCGTACCGTTCATCAGAAAGCATTGATTCAATTATGATTGAAAAAAACGGCGCAATTGTTAACACCGTTAAAACAAACGAGGGTTCAAGATTATTTTCTAAAAACCAAGTTATTGAAAACAGAGATGAACGAAATCCGGAAAAAACAGAATATATAGCTTCCCTTTCAAGAGTTGAAGATATGATTGATAATATGATTTGCGACAACATAAATAAAAACGGAATTCAAAAAAGTGATGAAAGACTTGATAAATGCATTGAACTTTTGCAAGAATTGAGAAATAACGAATAATAAAAAAATGACTTGTTCAATATGAACAAGTCATTTTTTATGCAAACATAACAGAAGCGGCAATTAGATATTGACCGGCGTAGTACAAAAAGTGGTTTATAAAAAGATGAAACGGTTTATCCTTACCACGACCGAAAAAGGTGTTTGAAAGAACTGCATCAGACAGCAAGAAAAGTATTGAGCCAATTGCCATAATAACATAAGCCTTTTGAAAATGGGTTGCAAAAACTGCAATTACGGATATTATAGAAGTCATAGCCAAAAATGCAACATAAATAGCCACAATACGCCTGTAAGCGCCATAATGAACTTTCATAACATTAGCTAAAAGAACAGTTAATATTCCGATTACAGCTGAAACAACAGCGGCAATTAAAACAAGCCACCACTTCATTTTTATTGAATATATTATTGCACAGAAATAAAAAATATGGCCAATTAAAAAGAATATAAATCCGCCCTTTAAATAAACTTTTTCTTCACTCTTATATATTCCTTTTAAATCAAGAAGTATATCACCTACAAGACCTAAAGCACCGCCCATAATTACAAGTGAGCCATAAGTATGCGCCTGCGAATTTGAAATCAAGGCAAAGACCGCAGTAAGCAAATAGCACAAACTTGAAACTGATTTAAAAATCAAATTATTTACACTGTACCCAAGTCGCCTTTTCCAGCAAAAAATGAGCGACAAAACAACACCAAACGGCAAAACAATATAATACATCATTTTCGTTTACTCCTTACTTATTTGTTTTTGATTATCAATCAACTTTTTAAAATTCTTTTTCTTATTAAGATAAATAATAACAAGCGGAATATCGGCAAGCAACCAAGCAACAGGACCGGCGTAGCATATTGCATTAAAGCCGATAAGCGGAGTGAAAACAAGCGCTACTGCAAGCCTACCAAACAATTCGCCTGCACCTGCAATCATATTAGCGTATGTAAAACCGAGGCCTTGAAGTGTATTCCTAAATACAAACAAAACTGCTACAAGGCTGTAACATTCGGCTATTGCCCATAGGTAGTGCATCGCCGCATCCATAATTTGTGCGTTATATTCTTTCATAAATAACTTAACGATAAACGGCCCTATTGAGACAAGAATTGCACTGCAAGCCAAAGATACAATAACATCAAGTATAAATATACGCTTAACACTTTTAATTATTCTTTCATACTTGCCGGCACCGTAATTTTGTGATACAAAAGTCATATTACCGACACCCAAACCGGACATTGGAATATTGGTAAGCTGCTCCACTCTGCCGGCGGCAGTAAAGCCTGCAATTACGCTTGAGCCAAAACCGTTAACTGCTGTTTGAAGAACCATTGAACCGATAGAAGTTATACTGAATTGCAATGAAATGGGAATACCTATTTTTATCTGTGCCCAAGATACTTTACCGTCAATTTTCAATGCAGTCTTATCAATATTATATTCTTCTGTATGCTTTAAAACACTTATTGCCGATAAAACAGCCGCAACGAGTTCAGAAATTGCAGTAGCCCAAGCAGCACCGATAACTCCCCATTTAAAAGCTCCTACAAATAATATATCAAGCAAAAGATTTACAATAACACTTACAATCAAAAAATATAATGGCCTTTTGCTATCACCCACAGCACGCGAAAGCGCATTGAAATTATTTAATGACATTTGTATAGGTACTGCATAATAAAGCACATCAATATATTGCGCAGACATATCAATAATATCATCAGGCGTATCAATAGCTTTAAGAAGCGGGCGAGATAAAAAATGTGCCACTATCATAATAACCATACCGATAACAAAAGCCAAAGTAATACTGTTACCGGCATATTTATTCATTTTATCAAACTTTCTTGCACCGTATGCCTGTGCAACTGAAATAGTAAAACCGGAAGTTAAACCGAGCGAAGTGCCGATTATGAACCCGTTTATCGAACCAACATTACCGACTGCGGCAAGTGCATCGGTACCAACAAATCTGCCGACTATAATATTATCAACTAAATTATAATTATACTGCAACATTGAGCTTAGCATAATAGGAAGAGCAAACAGTATAATACTTTTCATTGGTTTTCCGTTTATCAAATCATTTTTCATAACAAATGCCTCTGTATTTATCCTAATGACACTTTAACATTAAAAATATTATAAGTCAATATAAAATGGATAATATCGGTAAAATGTACAAGGATACGAAGCATATAATATAGTGGTGATGAAAATGTTATCTGCTTTACTATCAGCAATAAGTGCAAATTTAATCTATTTTATACTTCACATTCAAAACACTTCAAGCTTCCCAAAACCTCTTTCTCCAAAAGAAGAGCAAGAAATGCTTGAAAAAATGAAAAACGGAGATAAAAATGCAAGAGCCATACTGATTGAAAGAAATTTGAGGCTTGTAAGCCACATAGTAAAAAAATACTATTCAAAAACAAATGATAATGAAGATTTAATCAGTATCGGAACAATAGGGTTAATTAAGGCAATTGACTCATTTGACAGCGATAAATGCGTAAGACTTGCAACATATGCTTCGCGTTGCATTGAAAATGAAATACTTATGCATTTTCGCTCTGCAAAAAAGCAAGCTAACGATATTTATTTGGGAGATGCACTTGAAATTGATAAAGACGGTAACCCTTTAACTATTGAAGACACAATAAGTTCACCGGTGGATTTAGCTGAGGATTTAGAAACTAAAGTGCGTTGGGAAAAAGTATCTAAAATAATACAAAATATGGAAGACGGCAGAGAAAAAGAAATAATAATACTTCGCTACGGGTTAAATAACAAAAAGCCTCTGACGCAACGGGAAGTTGCACAAAGGCTTAATATAAGCAGAAGCTATGTATCAAGAATTGAAAAAAAGATATTAAATGATATTAAAAACGAAATTGAATAATTACTTATCATTCAACTGCTTTTTTAATTCCTTGTTTTCTTCTTCAAGCGCTTCAAGAATTGAAATATTTTGTTTTAATTCCCTACTTACTGATTTGAGTTGAAAATCAAGATTTGAATTAACAATTTCCAATCTTTGACATTCAAAATTTACATCTTCAAGTGCAGCCATAAGACGAGAAATTTCATCTTTAAGTTTTTGCACATCGGAATTTTTTACCATAGTGTTCCCCTTAAATAAAAGCAAAATAAAGAGGTTGAATATACAACCTCTTTATTATTTTACATTAGTTGTCAATATCGACATCTTTCTCGAAATAACGAGAACCAAACCAATTTACTTTGATTGTATAATCTTTTTCGAGTTTTTCAGTTGCGCTTGTGCTGTCAGCCGAAGCAAGTGCAGTTTTAGCTGTGTACTGCCAAGCAGTAAGTTTACCTGTACCAACAAAGTACATAATATGATAACCGAAATCTGACTTAACAATTGCGGTATCTCCTGCTTTTCTTGATGAATCAAAACACCAAGCTGAGAATGAGTTAACCATTTGGCCCGGTACTACATTTTCATAAAGTCCGCCATTATCTTTAGAGCCTGTATCGGTCGAATTTTCTTCAGCAAGCTTTGAAAAGCTCTTTTCTTTCTTATCACCGGCATTGAATTCATCAAGAATTTTGGTAGCTTTCTTGTAAGCTGCTGCCCACTGTGCATCAGTTGCATCTTTAGCCTTAGTATTCTTATCATTTGTTTCAGGTGCTACAAGAATGTGGCGAACATTTACAGTTTTTCTATCCTGAATTGAGGCAGGAGAAAGAACATATACAACAGTTGTGCTGTACTGGTATAAATCGCCTGCTTTTCTTTTTGAGCTGTAAAGCCAATCAAGGCCTGGATATTTATTCTTATCTTTATTATCAGCAGTTGCAATAGCATAACCCTTATTCTTAAGGTTATCTTTAGTTACGCCGTATTCGGTTGAATAGCCGGCGTCTTCATATGCAGTTTTATCGAACTTATCAGAAGAATACTTTTGGCAAAGTTCTGTAAAATTAGATGCATCAGAAGCAAGCGCTTTCTTAAATGCTTTTGCATCATCTTCGCTTGAACATTCAAAAAGTCTTACATCAACAGCAAGAAGGTCATCCTTATGCTCTTTCTTATAATTTTCTAAATCTTTAGTTGAATATTCCTTTTCACTTGACTTATTGCTAAGTCCATCCTTATAGTTATCGGCAATATAGCTTCTTGTAGCTTCCTGCTTAAACAAGCTTTCAGTTACACCCTTACCCATTGCTTTTACAAGATAACCGCTTAATGTATAGCCATACTTATGTGCTGATTCTCTGTATTGGTCAAGAGTTTCCTTTAATTCTTTCTTTTGGTCTGCTGTAATTTCAGGGTCTTTTCCGTCATTATCAGCTTTAGCTGCGAGGTAATAAGTATAAGTTGACTCAATTGACTCAATTGCTTCTTCTTGCATATACTCTGCCCAAGTTACAGTTTCGTTATCATCATTTTTAGTAGTTTGCTTTGAAAGCTTCTTATCAAAATCAACATCAAGCTTATAATCAGCCGGGTCAAGACCGTACTTTGTATACTGTTCTTGTCGATTTCTCATACTATTATAAGTCATAGCAAAATAATAGTTGTAAGTAGCAACTTTGATTTTAGCCTTTTCAGTACCGTTAGTAACAGTCATACCTGTAAATGTTTGAGCCGGGATGCTTAACGAAGCTATAAAGCCCTTTCTTACCGCACCGGTTGCTACATATGTAACAAGAAGTGCTACAACTATAACAACGCAAATTACAGATTTGATGATTTTAACTGTTTTCGGTGCAAGACCGTTAGCGTTTGAACCGATTTCAGAATACTTATCACTGAGCTTTTTAATCTCGGCAGAAAGTTTTTCAACTTCCTTTTCATCTGTACTTTCAGCCTTTTTAGCTTTAAGAGCATCAATCTCTTTTTTCAATTCTGTTCTTTTAGCTTCGTTCTTTTCGCGAACTTTTGCAGCCTTAGCAGCTTTCTTTTCAGCAGATTTTTTTGCTTTAGCGGCTTTTTTAGCTGACTTATCATCAGCACTTACACTGCCGCCTGTTAACAAATCATCTTCTAATTGTTTTTTTGCCATTTTTTCGTCCTACCTATTTCAATCAAATTTAATTCACAAAATATTTTACACTATTTTTGTGAATATTACAAGAATTATTTTATTTTTTCCTAAATTATATGCACATTGCTGTAAATATCATACAAAAATCATTTTATTTACTGCTTGGTGTATTAGCAGCAGAACTTGATGATTTATTTGAAGTCGAAGCTGTATTTGCAATTTCTTTAGCAGCTTTTTCTTTATCTACTGCTTTTTTAACTGCGTTTTCGTGAACTTTGATTTTAGATTTTTCAACCATTTCCGATAATCTGTCCGACTTGATTTGAGCAATGATTTTAGATTCATATTCAGGGCAATCATTTATAAAGAACATAATATGGTAACCGTAATCGCTTTTAACAATGCCGGTATCACCGTACTTGCGTGAATCATCGGTAGACCATTTTTCAAAATCAGGAACCATTTGGCCAAGAGCTACCGATTCGTAAAGACCGCCGAATGAATCGCTTGAGCCTGAAGAAGTTGATGCTGTATCTGTGCTGTACTGCTCTGCAAGTTTAGCAAAAGCATATTCGCTTTTATCTGTTTTATTGAACTTTTCAACGATTGAATCGGCTTTTTTCTTTGCCTTTTCCCACTGTGCATCGGTATATGTTGTTTCGTTTGAAGAAGATAAAGAATCGTTGTCACTTTCAGGTGTAACAAGAATATGCCTTACGGTGTAAGTTTCATCATCCTCAATGCTTGCATTTGATGTTTTTAATACAATATAAATATATCCCGCTTCTTCATCAATATAGTATTTCTTTGAGCCAACCTTGGTGCTGTCAGAAAACAGCCAATCGTTCATTTCATCATCAAACGGTGCTTCACTGCCTGAAACCGTTGCAACAACATTGTTTTCATAAGCTTTTGTTGCTTCCTCTTTAGCTTTTGCTTCGCTGAGTGATGAATCCTTCTCCATTGATGATTGAGCTTCCGATTTGATATATGATTTATAAACATCCGGAACAAGGGCAATAACCGACTTCTTATCTTTCATTTTAGCCATTATTTTTTCAGCTTTTTTAATTGAAGATTTTTTAGAAGCATCGTCTGTTGAATCATATTCCGAAGCAATATAGTAGAACTCGATTTTCTTATAATCATTCTTATGTTCATTATAATACTTATCTACTTCATCATTCGTAACTTTAGTTTCGCTTTTAAATTTGCCTTTATAGTTAGCACTTACATAATACTGTTCAAGCATAAGCTTGATTGTATCTTCCGAACAATACGAGCCGAAGTTTGCTTTAATATATTGGTCAAGGCTGACATCATTTTGCGATGCAGAATCTTTCAATTTTTGAATTTGCGAATCAATAGTTTTTTTCTGTGCAGATGTGATTGTAACTCCGTCTTTAACTGCCTTTGAATAATAAGTTGTGATTTGCTCTACTTCTTTTAGCGCTTCGGTTTCAAAAAACTTTTGCCAAGAAATTTTGTTGCCGTCATCATCGGTAGTATACTGCTTTGAATAATCCTTTGTGGTATCAAGATTATAATAGCCATATGACGCATACTGCTCATAATAGCTTACTATGCTTGCATAATAATAATCAAACATACCAATGCTTATTTTTTGGTCATTAACAGTTGCCACAACAGATGCCGGGTTCATATACTTACCCTCTTTACCGTTAGGTATTGTATAATACCTTACACCGAAAACAGCAACAACTGCAATTACCGCTGCCAAAAAAATAGCAAGAGGTACAAATTTAAGCGGCTCTTTATTTATAACAATTTGATTTGAATTATTGTCAACAGTGTTAGATGAAGGCTTTTCATCAGCAGATGAAGGCTTTTCGTCAGCAAAAGAAATTGAATATTCTTGATTTTCAAAAACAATGTTATCATCAAGAGTTGGTGCATTGGCATCAAATTCCCAATCATCATTGGTTTCATACTTGATACCATCTTGTTCTTCAAGGGTATCATCAACTGTTTCGCTAGAAACTTCAGTCACCTTTTCTTCATTTTCTTTATTTAAGTCTTTATCGTCCATAATTTCACTCCTGTAATTACTGCCAAAGTGCAGTAATATAATAATTATATACTTGCTAATTATACAATACAAAACTATATATTGCAATATTATATTAAGAATATTAAATAAATTTTATATTATCACATTGTTAAATGTTTGAAAAACATACTTAAATTTTTTATAGATAATTATTATACTTGCAAATTTAAAGTAAGTAGTGTATATTATAATTTGTGTTTTGCACTATTTTTAAAATCATACTAAAATATAAATATTTTATTCTATAATTATTTAATAAAAACATTGAGGATTCATAATTATGAAAGAAAAGTTAATCAGTTTGAGGGAACAGTATAAAACCAATCCCGGTTGGTGCTGGCTCCTTGCAACTATATTTTTGTTTCCAATATTGCCGGAATATGTAGGTCCGTTTATACTTTTTATAGGCTTTATAGTATTCAAAGTACAATGGTCACACGAAGGCAAGAAAGCAAAAGTCGGAACACTCGGCAAGCTTATGTTAGCTTTTATGGGATACTCATTAGTAAGTACTCTTTGGTCAACAACAAAGTTTTCAACTTTAGCCACAGCAGGCTTATGGTGGGGAATGTTTTTAATTCAGGTTATGATAAATAACCTTGTAAGAACACGAAAAAAAATCGACAGAATTTTAGCTGCAATGTCCCTTTCAGGCGCAATAAACGGTTTTGTTGCAATACTGCAAATATGCTCATACACATTATTCAAGTATGATTACATAAAAAAATCGCAGGTATTTGTAACACCTTTTTACAAACCGCTTGACAAGGCTGTTTACACTTGGCTGCCATTTGATATTGATACAACACTTTGGTGGGATTCAAGAGCAAGCGGATTTTTTTCAAACCCAAATCTTTTGGCGACCTATTTAATGATTGTATATCCAATATCAATATATCTTTTCTTAAACACAAAAGGTAAAAAGCATAAGATTTTATATTTTATGATGAATGTGCTTATCAGCGGTGGCATAAGTGCAACATTAACACGCGGCGGATGTGTTATTGCAATTGTCGGATGGCTGTTTATGTTCATAGTATTATTTAAGCAGCACAAAAAGCCGCTTCTTGAAATATTTGTACCTACCGTACTTGTAATTATTCCGTCTTTATTAACAAGATATGGTATTATATTTAAAGCAAGAGGTGCAGGAAGCGAAGCTGCAAAATCATCAGCTGCCCATTTAAAAATTTGGGGAAGCTTGCTTGATTATATATTCCACCATGCTTTACCATTTATTATCGGCACGGGCTTCGGAATTGAAAGAACAGGTCAAATACTATTAAACACCTATCACCTTGATAAACCGCACGGTCATAACTTCGTACTTGAAACTTGGGTGGAACTCGGTGTTATCGGCTTAGCATTATTATTCACCGTTTTAGTATGTGCATTTGGCAAATTACTTGAAATAAACGCTAATAACGGCAAAAAATTCACACTTGTATTTTGCATTTTCACATCAATGATGATGTACCTGCTTTTCGGTTTAACAGACTATATATTTAATTCACCTAAACAAATTATAAATATATTTATTCTTTTAGGTTTAACCCAAGCACTCAGCCATTGCTATGATAAAACAATAATTCACGATGCCGACAGTTTGAAAAAAGCGGCACAAAAAGAACTAAAAAACACAATAAATCAAAAACCTATAAAACATAAAAAAGGCAAAAGAAAAACATATTAAATAAACCCCTGCTTCACCACATTTGAAGCAGGGGTTTGCTTTATCCATTTATTGATTTGGAATTAACACCCTTATAATATCCACCAATCAGATAATTGCACACAAATATTAAAAATACATTAAACGTATATTATAATTAACGCCTGTTTTCAATAGCAATATGTTTTAAGTTATTGATGATTCTTTCAAGTCGCTTTGTCATAATTTCAGGCGAGTCTTTCATTCCTCTTTGTGCCCAACCAAAAACGATACCGACTAAACCGTATCCCAAAAATTCAGCAAGCATCAAATTTTCTTCATGGTCTGATTTTAAACCTGAATTTTTCTCAATACAGTTGATAACCACCATAAATTGATCATAAGCAAGGCGATTTATATATTTCGACATATCATTAACATCAATTTTAAGTGCATTAAGATAAAACTTCTTTTCATCAACCATAGTAGTAAAAAGTTTCATAAAACGGTCATACATATTATCAAAAGTAAAACCTTCGACAAGCGGTTCAATAAGTTCTTTATACACAATCCAATCAAGAAGTTCATATTTATCATCAAAATGATAATAGAAAGTTTGCCTGTGCAAATCACAATTATTAGTAATATCTGATACAGATAATTTTTCAAACGGTTGGTTTGACATTAAATCTTTAAGTGACTTTGCAAGTTTAAGCTGTGTTGAATAAGAACATCCCAATTTATTATTTTTAGGCATAATAACCTCCAATTTATGTCAAATTTAATGATTTGTATAATTTCACTTTCTTATAATAACATATAGTTCAAAAACATACAAGTGTATAAAAGAAAAGACAAGGTAAAAAATACCTTGTCTTTTTTGGTTAATTTAAACAATTATCACTATTTCGTTTTAGCTGAAACAATATTTGAATATTTAGAATTTACATATCCTTTTCTTACTGCACGAACTTTATAATAATACTTTTTATTTCGCTTAAGTTTTTTATTTTTATAAGATTTTTTAGATGAAGAAACAGTTGCAACCTTTTTATACTTCTTTGATTTGCTTGTACTTCTGTAAATTTCATATGAAGTTGCACCGGAAGCTGCCTTCCAACTTATCAAAGCCGAATTTTTTGAAGTCGATTTAACTTTAAGCTTTGATGGTGACGAAGCCTTTGATACTGAAACATAAACTGCATCCGAAGCAACTATTCGCCCATCAACAACAGCAACGGCATATACCGTGCCTGAACTTTGCTTTAAATACGCTTTGTTATAAGCATAACAAGATGTAATTTTACTATTACTGTAATAAGGCATAGACGCACTGTAATAAATTTTGCTGTTTGGAATATTACAATTAACGCTTACTTTTTTACCATTTGCAACATTTGATACATTTATGTTAACAAAGCTACCTTTCTTTTCATCACAAAGCAAGCTCATTTTAAGCGGAACAATGCAGGAAAGCGGCTTTCTTGAAACATCCCTATACTCATATGCTGCAGATTCAAAGAGGCAATAAAGTTTACCGCCCTGCGCATATGTAAGTTCAAGCATAGGCGGGCAAGCCAAAACATTATCAAGTGTTTTATTACCGTTTGATTCATCAAATACATACGTGTAAAGATATGAGCAATAAACGCCTTTTGTTTCATTTCTGCCATAAGATACAGAAGCAAAAAGCCTAAGCTTGCCCTTATAATTCGATATAGAAAAGCCTTGAGTATAGCTTGGAAGCGAAAACTTGTAATTATAAATAAGCGTATAAGTATTATTTGCTCTGTCATACACAGGGGTATAGCAATAAGCAAAGCTATCGGAACCTGCACCGAAAGTTGCAAGATAAACATATCCGTTTTTATATGTTACACTTGATGCAGAAGTAATAAAATTATTTGAATCGTTTTCATCAATAGTATAATGAACACTTACAAAATTGCTTGAAAAGCGCATATATTTATTAAAATCATCAAGAGATATAACACCAACAGCAGATTTAGAAGCTTTGGTAATAAGAATTAAACCGTTAGAACTGTCATACGCAATGCCGCCGACATGGTATGAATCAGGTAAAATAAGTGTTTTTACAAGTATATCATTATTATCAAGCACATATATTACAGATCTGCAAATAGAAGAGTTATCATAAACAGAGCTGTCATATGCAGTGATAAGAGTATATTGGTTAACTTTGCAAATTGCCTGCGGACACATTGACTGTGTTGCTGTAATACGCTTAATTTGCTTATCATATGATACGCTTGACATAAGGCCCGGGCAAAGATATGCACCGTCAGTAACTTTAGAATTAAATTCAGGATAAGTCATCAAAGTATCATAATTATTAACATTAGTTACTTCTTCCTGCGTAGTCATAACAGCAGCGAAAGAACTGCAAGTTGAAAAAGAAAGTGTAATTACAACTAAAACAGCAGATAAAAATATTGATAAAATCTTCTTAAATTTCATTTTTAAACCTTCATATAGCAAAAAGAATATGCTCTAATTATAAGAGCATATTCCAAATTTGTCAAATACCTTTTAAAAATTATATTAGTACATTCCGCCGCCTTGAGCTGCTGCAAGAGCTGCCGCCTGTGCTGCGTCAGCCTGTGGGTCTTTAATATCGGTAACAAGTGACTCGGTAGTAAGAACCATAGCAGCAACAGAAGAAGCATTTTGAATAGCCGAACGAGTAACTTTAGCCGGGTCAACAATACCTGCTTCGATCATATCGCAATACTCATTAGTTGCAAAGTTAAGGCCATATCCGATTTTATCCGAACTCTTAATTTTATCAACTATAACCGAACCTTCTTCACCGGCATTTTTTGCAATCTGGCGAACCGGCTCTTCAAGTGCTTTAAGAACGATTTGAACACCGGTCTTAAAATCAGCATCATCGCTGTCAAGAAGCTTTTCAACAGCAGGAATTGCGTTAATAAGAGCAACACCGCCGCCGGCTACTATACCCTCTTCAACAGCTGCTTTAGTAGCTGCAAGAGCATCTTCAATACGAAGCTTCTTTTCCTTCATTTCTGTTTCGGTAGCAGCACCTACTTTAATAACTGCCACGCCGCCTGCAAGTTTAGCAAGGCGTTCATGAAGCTTTTCCTTGTCAAAATCAGAGGTTGAATTATCAATAGCTGTTTTAATTTGGTTAACTCTGTTTTTGATTTCTTCACTGTCGCCTGCACCGTCAACAATGATTGTATTTTCCTTTGTAACCTTTACCTGACGAGCTTTTCCAAGCATTGCCATTGTAGCATCTTTAAGTTCAAGGCCGAGGTCTGAAGTGATTACCTGACCGCCTGTAAGAGTGGCAATATCCTGAAGCATATCTTTTCTTCTGTCACCAAATCCCGGTGCTTTTACGCATACACAGGTAAATGTACCTCTAAGCTTATTAAGAAGGATAGTTTGAAGAGCTTCGCCCTCAACATCCTCAGCAATGATAACAAGCTTTTGACCGCTCTTAAGAACAGATTCAAGAAGCGGAAGAATATCCTGAACAGATGAAATCTTCTTATCTGTAATAAGAAGCATTGCATCATCAATTACAGCCTCCATTTTATCTGTATCGGTAACCATATAAGGTGAAATATAGCCACGGTCAAACTGCATACCTTCAACTACTTCACAAACAGTTTCAGCAGTCTTGGATTCTTCAATTGTGATGACACCGTCAGCAGATACTTTTTCCATAGCATCAGCAATAAGTGAACCTACATATTCATCTGCAGCAGATACAGTAGCTACCCTGGCAATATCATCTGAACCTTTAACCTGCTCGCTGTTAGCCTTTACAGCATCAACGGTAGCGTCAACAGCAGCTTTAATACCGTTTTTAACTGCCATTGGATTTGCACCGGCAGCAACATTCTTCATTCCTTCGCGTACAAGAGCCTGTGCAAGAAGTGTAGCAGTTGTTGTACCGTCACCGGCATCATCATTAGTTTTTGATGAAACTTCCTTAACAAGTTGAGCGCCCATATTTTCAAATGGGTCATCAAGTTCAATTTCTTTGGCAATTGTTACACCGTCATTAGTAATAAGCGGTGCACCGTATTTTTTGTCAAGAACAACATTGCGTCCTTTAGGACCAAGTGTAATTTTAACAGTATTTGCAAGCTTATCTATACCTGCCTGAAGTGCTTTTCTTGCATCTTCGCCATAAATTATATCTTTAGCCATAATAAATCCCTCCGATTACTCTACAACTGCAAGAACATCTTTGATTGATGTAATAGTATATTCAACACCATCAATTTTTACCTGTGTTCCTGAATATTTGCTGATAATAACTTTATCGCCTGCTTTAACGGTCATAGGGTTTTCATCTGTTCCCGGGCCTACTGCAACGACTTCACTCATTTCAGGCTTTTCCTGTGCCGAAGCGGCAAGAATGATACCGCTCTTTGTTGTTTCCTCTGCTTCAACAGATTTTAAAAGTACTCTGTCAGCAAGTGGTTTGATTGTCATATTTATCACCTCTGAAATTATTTTAAAAAATCATTTAGCACTCTATAGCCCCGAGTGCTAACAATTACTATTTTAGCAATTATTTTCCATTTGTCAATAGCGTTAACAAATATTTTAAAATTTCTTTTATTATTACTTATATATTTTTATGAATGCGTACTGCAATAAATCACTTTTTAATTTAATCTTGCAAAAAATGATGAAATTATATATAATGTTTTTATATTTTAAAGGAGTAATAAAAATGGGTGTATTTATTGGTGGAATTATTGCAGGTGTTGTAATAATTTTTCTTGGGGTTATTTTAGCAAAAAGTAAAAATTCAAAGCTTTGGCATATTCTTTCAGTTATCGGAACAGGAGTTTTGACTGTATTTATCGTCTTAACAATATCCTTTTGTGCAGATAACGGAAAAGATTATGAATCGCCTGCCCTCGCCAACACCAACTGGAGAGAGCAGAAAACCTATTCGCAGGATTATCAATTAAACGAAGAGACAAGCATTTGTATATCAACGCTTGACGATTTAAGCGGATACGCTGTATACAATACCGAAAACGGCGAAAGAATAGGCACACTTGCATGTCCAAATTACCAAATCGGCACTGGTGAAAGGGAACTTAAAATAGCCGATGTTAATGGAGATAAAAGCAATGACATCGGAGTAATTATGCAAAACTCAACTGTTATTTGGTACAAGTATTCACCAAATAAAGAATACAGCAAAGATAATCCTAATGGCCGCTTTGAAGCAATAGGTTAATTTTAAGCCTATAAAAAGCATTGGTATAGCATTTCTGCTACACCAATGCTTTTATTTTTTACTCATTTACAAAAGTGAATTCATCATTTTCGTAATCGACTTTGCATTTTCCTTTAACCTTATTTTCAAGAATAAGTTCTGAAAGCTTATCCTCAATTTTTGTTTGAATTGCACGCCTCAAAGGTCTTGCACCGTATACCTTATCAAAGCCTTTTTCCGCAATAGCATCAATAGCATTATCTGTTACATCAAGGGTAATACCAATGTCCTCACATCTTTTATCAAGAGATTTAAGCATACGGCGGGCAATTTCTTTAATATCGTCTTTTTCAAGTTGTTTAAAGACAACTATATCATCAACACGGTTAAGAAATTCAGGTTTAAATGTAGCTCTCAAATCAGCCATCACGAGCTTTTCAATATCTACATTTTCATCTGCATTTTCATTATTATCAAAGCCAAGAGCAAGTTTAGGGTCTGTAATTTTTGATGCTCCAACATTTGAAGTCATAATAATTACAGCATTTTTGAAGCTTACTTTTCTGCCTTGTGAATCGGTCAAAACACCGTCTTCAAGAATTTGAAGAAGCATATTAAAAACATCAGGATGAGCCTTTTCGATTTCATCAAAAAGAACAACCGAATAAGGTTTTCTTCTTATTTTTTCAGTAAGCTGACCGCCTTCATCAAAGCCAACATATCCCGGAGGCGAACCGATAAGCTTAGACACGGTGTGCTTTTCCATATACTCACTCATATCAAGTCTTATAATCGCATCTTCATCGCCAAACATAGTTTCGGCAAGTGCTTTGCTGAGTTCGGTTTTACCTACACCGGTAGGGCCGAGGAAAATGAACGAACCGATCGGTCTTTTTGGATTTTTAAGTCCCGCCCTACCACGCCTGATTGCGCGTGAAATTGCAGATACTGCTTTATCTTGGCCTACAATTCGTTTATGCAGTTCATCTTCAAGATGTAACAGCTTTTCTGATTCTTCCTTTGTAATTTGAGTAGCAGGAATACCCGTCCATGAAGATACAACTTCGGCAATATCTTCACTGCCTACTTCTTTTACTTGGTGCGAAGAAAGATTTTTCCACTTTTCTGTTTCCTCATCAAGAAGCTTTTTAAGATTATTTTGCTTATCACGAAGCTTTGCAGCCTGCTCAAAATCCTGTGAGCGTACTGCTGAGCTTTTCTCTTCTTCAAGGGACTTAACTTCTTTTTCCATTGCCTTAATATTATCAGGCGCAGTGTAAGCTTTAAGTCTTACTCTTGAAGCAGCTTCATCTATAAGGTCAATTGCTTTATCAGGTAAAAATCTATCCGCAATATATCTTGATGACATTTTAACTGCATCATCAATTGCTTCATCACTTATTTTTACTTTATGGTGTGCTTCGTATTTATCACGCAAACCTTTCAAAATTTGAATAGTTTCTTCTTCGGTAGGTTCACCGACTGTTACAGGCTGAAAACGCCTTTCAAGTGCGGCATCTTTTTCAATATTTTTACGGTATTCATCTATCGTAGTAGCACCGATAACTTGAATTTCACCACGGGCAAGCGACGGTTTTAAGATATTAGCCGCATCGGTTGCGCCCTCGGCAGCACCTGCACCCATAAGGGTATGAACTTCATCAATGAAAAGAATAATATCTTTTGCATTTTTCACTTCGTCCATTGCTTTTTTAATTCTTTCCTCAAAATCGCCACGATACTTTGTTCCGGCAACCATCGAAGTTAAATCAAGGGCAACAATCTTCTTGTCATTAAGTAATTCAGGCACTTCGCCTTTAACGATTTTTAATGCAAGTCCCTCTGCAATAGCAGTTTTACCTACACCCGGCTCACCGATTAAGCAAGGGTTGTTTTTTGTTCTTCTTGAAAGAATTTGAATTACCCTTTCAATTTCCTTTTCCCTGCCGATTACGGGGTCAATCTTACCATCTTTTGCAAGAGCGGTTAAATCTCTGCCGAACTCATCCAAAGTAGGTGTTTTTGACTTACCGTTTTTACCTTTTCTTTGCGAATATTTTTCATCGGCACTTTCTCTGCCGGATACATTTACAAGTTCTTCAAAAAGTTGGCGTTCATCAATGCCGAAAGAATTTATAAATTTAACGGCATATGAATCACCCTCCTGAAGAACCGCCATAAGAAGATGTTCGGTATCAACAAAACTTCTTCTCATACTTCTTGCATATTGAAATGCAACATCAAGAACTCTTTTTGTTCTCGGGGTAAAATCATCAGGGGTTAATTTTGTTTGCATTCCCTGACCAATATATTCTTTAATTAAATTTTCTACATCTTCGGCAGTAATACCCTTTTCCTCAAGAGTATTAAGTGCAATGCCGCCGTCTGTTTTTAAAAGACCGAGCAAAATATGCTCGCTTCCTACATAATTGTGGCCAAACTCTTCTGCTGATTTAACAGCAAAGTTTAAAGCCTCATTAGCTCTTTGAGTAAAATAGCTAAACTTGTACATAGTAATTCCTCCTTTAGAAGCTGAAAGCCACTTAAGAAGTAAAGCTCTTAAGCTAAGCTTTCTCTTACATATTGCGCACGAATTTTTTCCGTATCGTCAACAGTTAACCCTTCGTCACTTTCACTCATTATCGTGGCTGTTCCCACATCGTGAAGAAGTCTTGAAACTGTTTCGTATTTTTCATTAAAGCTACCCATTGATATTCCCAGCCTTACAAGTGAAATAAGGCTGTAAAATTCTTTGGCAGTAAGCTTTCTTGCCATTTTGAGTGTACCCATAGCTCTAAAGATTTTATCTTCAAAATCTTCATACTTAACAAGTTCCTCTCTGTATGCCCTTTCCTGCTTAACGATTTGCTCACAAATGCTGTTTAAATTATCAATAGCACTTTTTTCGGTGATGCCGAGAGTAATTCTGTTAGACAGCTCATAAAAATCACTGTTATCGGAATATACCGGTTTAACATCAAATCCGAGTTTTGAAACCATATTGATTAAAGATAAAATCATACCTTTTGCAGATATTGCAGGCAAGTGAAGAATAAAGGAAGCTTTAAGACCTGTTCCCAAATTCATAGGGTTTGAAGTTAAGAATCCTAATTTTTCACTAAAAGCAATTTTGAGATTATTTATTAGAATATCATCAAGTTCATCTGCTTTTTTGTATGTTTCTTCAAGGCTTTGACCGCTTGATACAGCTGAAAGCCTGATATGGTCTTCCTCACAAAGCATTATTGACACTGATTCATCCTTTGATACTATAACAGAGCCGAAACCGTTTTGCTTGGCGAATTCAGGGCTTATAATTCCCTGCTCCGCCATTGATACTTTTTTCAAATCGTTCATACTTTGAAGTTCGGTTAAATCAAATTCACCGGCAAGCGGAGAATTTTTTATAGATGCAAAAATCTTTTTGCAAACCATTTTTCTGACTTCATTGCTCATTCTTGAAGGGAAAGGAGCGTCAGCAAGATTTCTTGCAAGCCTTATTTTAGATGAAACAACAACATCACTGTTATTTCCCTGAGCTGTGTACCACTTACTCATTTTTACCCTCCTGAATTTCCTTGATTTTATCACGAATAACTGCCGCATCTTCAAATCTTTGTTCGTTAATTGCGGCTTTCATTTGTTCTTGTAAAGATTCAAGTTCGCTTTTTTCACTCGCTTGTTCTTTCTTATCGCCTATATCTTCGCTTTTCTCATTTTCTTCGCTGTAAGATACGAATTTGCCGATATGTTTTGTTTTACCGTGAATTTTCCTTAATGAAGGTTCAAGCTTATCTTCAAATTTATCATAGCAATCCGCACATCCCATTCTGCCGCTTTGAACAATATCATTAAATGATGAGCCGCAGGTTTGGCACCTATCTACACCGGCAAGTGAATTCATAGCCGCAACCCCTGCACCAAGGAAGTTGCCGAGGAATGAATCGCCGAACATTTCACTCATACTCGGCATACGAAATTCATCCATAACTCCAAGTTCCTTTGCACATTCACTGCAAAGATGCATTTCTTCTTTATGACCGTTTATATTTTTCTTAATAAAAGTAGTAGCTTCATTTTGATTACAATGTTGACAACGCATAATAAATACCTCCTAATCAACTGATGCTATAAGCATTTGTTTGAGCAAGTTTGCTCTAATTTGATTTTTAGTTTCATTTTCAATACCTTTAAAATTATTGTCAGACACAACCGACATCATAATTCTTCCGGCTTTGTCACTTATCAATCCCTGATAATGCAAATTGTAAATGTTTGCTTTTGCACTCTTTTCATCAATCGATTTTCCGATTGAATTTACAAGTGACATAATTGCATTTTCCTTTGTGGCAGCTCGTGTAATCATTATATAGCCTCCGCCGCCACGCCTTGATTCTATTCTATAACCCTGCTCGGGTGTAAATCGTGATGTAATCACATAATTTATCTGACTTGGAACACAACCGAGCTGTGCAGCCAAATCATTACGCTGAATTTGGATTGTCGGTGTGTCATCATCAAACATATTAAGAATCATATCGGCTATCGCGTCACTCAGTTTCATTTTCCAATCACTTCCTTATATTTTCAGGTCATCATCAAAACATTTTACACGCTTTTTAATCTCACTAATCCGTGTTTGTCTTTGACTTTCTTTGACCTTCTATCGTGATAATAGCACAAAGGTCAGGAAAAGTCAATAGTATTTTTAAATTTTTTTGACTTTTTTTGACCTTTAATTTTTTTTGACAATTTTATTAACTTATAAACAAAAAGCTCTCCTAAAATTAGGAGAGCTTTCTTTATGATTATTTAGTTTTAACACTCTTAACTTTTGACCAAGATGAGTAAACCTTTTTACTGTTTACTATTTTGTATGTACGAACTCTTACATAATATTTTTTCTTAGCCTTTAGTTTTTTAACGGTAGTCTTTGTAGTTTTCTGCTTTTTAATTGTTACAGTCTTTTTGTTTTTCTTAAACTTCTTGTCCGTAGCAACTTGAATTTCATAACCCTTAACACCTTTTGTTTTTACCCATTCAACTGCAATAGCCTTTTTGCTGCCCTTTACCTTTTTAATCTTAGTGCTTTTTGGCTTTTGGACAGCATTGCTTTGTGCCTGTGTAGTCTGCTGTGGCTGTGGTGTAGGAGCAGTCGATTGAGGAGTAGTTGGCTGTGGTGTAGGCTGAGGGGTTGGATTTGGAGTAGGCTGAGGTTTAACATCATCTGCACAGTGCAATGTTGCATTAGTTAGGCAATCATTAATATCTCCTATTTTGATACCATTCCATTCAGCTCTTTTACCTAAATAATATACATCTTTTAAGCTTGTGCAACCATTAAATGCAAAATTATCAATAAACGTTACACTATCAGGTATTGTTACACTTGTTAAGTTTGTGCAACCATTAAACGCCCAATAGCCAATACTTGTTACACTATTAGGTATTGTCACACTTGTTAAGCTTGTGCAACCAGAAAATGCAGAATCTCCAATACTTGTTACACTATTAGGAATATTGTATTCTGTTATGGCACTTGCTTGTGGATATCTAATAAGAGTTGTTTTTCCTTTATCAAAAAGAATACCGTCAGTTGATGAATAGTTTTTATTATTCTCTTCTACGCTTATACTTGCTAAGCTTGTGCAATCATAAAATGCACCATCTCCAATACTTGTTACACTATCAGGTATTGTTACACTTGCTAAGCTTGTGCAAACTTCAAATGCACGATCTCCAATACTTGTTACACTATTAGGTATTGTTACACTTGTTAAGCTTTCGCACCAAGAAAATGCATTTTCGCCAATACTTGTTACACTTTTAGGTATTGTTGCACTTGTTAAGCTTGTGCAACCATAAAATGCATTTTCGCCAATACTTGTTACACTATTAGGTATTGTTATACTTGTTAAGCTTGTGCAACCACAAAATGCACTATCACCAATACTTGTTACACTATTAGGTATTATTACACTTGTTAAACTTGTGCAACCACGAAATGCAGAATAACCAATACTTGTTACACTGTCAGGTATTGTAACACTTGTTAAGCTTGTGCAACCATAAAATGTATCATCTCCAATACTTGTTACACTATTAGGAATATTGTATTCTGTTATGGCACTTGCTTGAGGATATTCAATAAGTCTTGTTTTATCTTTATTAAAAAGAATACCGTCGATTGACAAATAGTTTTTATTGTTAGTGTCTACATTTATACTTTTTAATCTTGTGCAACGTTCAAATGCACGATCTCCAATACTTGTTACACTATCAGGTATTGTTACGCTTGTTAAGTTTGTGCAACCATTAAATGCAAAATCCCCAATACTCGTTACACCGCTGCTAATTGTAATAGTTTTTATGACATAATTATCATAAAATGGATTATTACTATCATAATAATTATAATTATCCATATTGCCTGTACCTGAAATGGTGAGTTCACCTGTTGAAGAATCAAGCGAATAGGTTACATTTTCACCACATTTGCCGCTATTTGCAGTTTCAGCTTTTGCTGTCAAATTAAGCCCGGCTGTTACACTTAAAAGCATAACTAATGATAAAATTAAACTTAATATTTTTTTCATTATTATTTCTCCTTAATAATTTAATAGTTTATTAACATTTTATCACATATGCGAATAGCAGTCAAGCAAACAAACTGCGTGAGCGGCTATGCCCTCTTTCGCACCTGTAAAGCCCAAACCCTCTTCAGTTGTTGCCTTAACCGATACAAAACCTATATCAACATTGCAGGCTTTTGCAATATTTTCACGCATTGAGTGAATATACGGTGCCATTTTAGGCACTTGTGCCAATATAGTAGAATCAATATTTACTATCTTATAGCCCTTAGCATTTACCTGCCTTACAACTTCTTCCAAAAGCTTTAAACTGTCTGCACCTTTCCATTTATCATCAGTATCTGGAAACAGGTGGCCTATATCACCCATTGCAGCTGCACCTAAAATTGAATCAGAAATTGCGTGAAGCAATACATCGGCATCACTATGGCCCAAAAGTCCCAAATCACTCGGAATATCAACACCGCCGATTATGCATTTTCTGCCGGCAACAAGCTTGTGAACATCATATCCGTGGCCTATTCTCATCATTTTTCACCTCGCAATTTTAATATTGATTCAGCTAAAGGAATATCATCCGGAGTGGTTATTTTAATATTAGAATAATCACCGATTACAACATATACATCCTCATTTATATTTTCTAAAAGTTTGCAATCGTCCGTAAAATCCTTACCCTGCGTTTTTGCACAATTCATTGCTTCAACATATTTATTAAAAGTAAAAATTTGCGGAGTTTGAATTGCGATAAGGCTTGAACGCTTAGGTGTATCAACAATTTTGTTATTATTATCAATAACCTTAATTGTATCTTTAACAGGTACGCCCGTAGCGGCGGCACCGTATTTTTCTGCCGAGCGTAAAGTATTAAGAATATCTTTTTCTGTTACAAGCGGCCTTGCACCGTCGTGAATAATAATCATATCGCAAGAATCAATGGTTTCAACTGCATTTGAAACACTTTCCTGCCTTGTTGAACCGCCGATACAATATGATATATCATAACCGGAAAGAACTTTTTCATATAAAGGAATATCACTTTCACGAACAACTACAATAATATCATCAATATCACTGATTTTTGAAAAAGTCTTTACTGTTCTTTCAATCACAGTCATACCGTTAATTTCAAGAAGAAGTTTGCTTTTATCGGCTTTCATTCGTGTACCGTTACCGGCAGCCAATATTATGGCAGTATTACTCATTTTTCAATTTCTCCACTTCTTCAATAGTCGGGGTTGCAAATTCTGTATTATAAGTGTCATATATTACAAAGCCCGGTTTTGCTCCATTTGGCTTGCGTATATTTTTTACCAAAGTATAATCAACAGCCACATTTGACGACTCTCTTGCTTTACTGTAATAAGCGGCAATAACGGCACAATCGTGAATGGCATCATCGCTTATTTGCATACCTGAAGTTTCACAAATAACATGGCTTCCCGCCGAAGACTGAACATGAAACCAAGTATCATAATTCTTGGCTGTTTTCATAGTCAGTTTATCATTCATAACATTGTTTCTGCCCACATAAACATCAAAACCGTCGCGTGTTTTAAAATGCATAGGCTTTAGTGCTTTTTGCTCTTTTTTCTTATCGTTGGCTTTTTTAAGATATCCTTGCGATGCAAGTTCTGCTTTAATAGCAGTAATTTCGCTGTCGGTTTCCGCCCTTGAAAGTGAATCGATTACGCTTTCAAAATATTCAGCCTCTGCGTTTGCTTCATCAATAAAATCATTAAGTTTACTTTCGGCAACTTGTTTTTTTCTGTATTCTTTATAATACTTCTGTGAATTTTGCGACGGTGTGAGCATAACATCTGCCGGAATGCGTACTATTTTATTTTCATCATAATAGTTTTCCAAATCATAGTATGGCATACCTTTTTCAAGCCTGTATTGATTAGCAGAAATAAGGTCGCCGAAAAGCTTATATGTTTCTTTATCTTTACATTCTTCAAGCTCTTGGCTTCTGTTTACTGCTTTTCTTACCGCTCTTTCCTGAAGCGTTGTCAAAATTTTAAAAAGGTCGGCACTTCTTGCTTTAATTCGCATCAATCGCACGCGTTCATAATAAAAATAATCAAGGAGATCAGAAAAAGTATCATATTTTCTTATTTGTGCAAGATTATCGTATTGCTTTATATCCATAAAAGCAAAATCCTTTGGTGAATCGGTAAAAATAACAGTAGGCGTCGGGTTTTGAGCCTGCTTTTTAAATTCATCAAGGGTTAATCCATACTCAAATTCACGGCAAATCACCGGTGAAACGCCCTTAACAGTTTCCATAACCGCCTTATACATGCCCTTTTTACTGTTTGCAATTTTTTCTCTTATCACTTCTAAATCATCAGTAAAGATATTTAATTTATCCTGCTTTGGCGGAGCGGTATAGGTCACTCCCGGCAAAATTTCTCTGATATGAGATTTATTTTCATCAACTCGTTTCATTGAATCAATAATTTTGCCTGACTTATCAATAAAAATTATATTAGAATATTTACCCATTATTTCAATAATAAGTGAATAATCCGTTTTATCTCCGAGTTCATCAGTACCGGAAAATCTTATTTTCAAAATTCTTTCAAGATTATCTTGCTCAATTCCGGTCACCCACGCACCTGTTAGCCTTTTGCGTAAAAGCAAGCAAAACATAGGCGGCTTTGACGGGTTTTCCGGTGGAAATTCTGTAAAATGAATTCGTGCCGAATCTGCATTACAGGATAGTAAAAGCTTTTTACTGCCCTGCCTTGAGCGCAGGTTTATTATTATTTCATCTTTAGACGGCTGATGAATTTTATCAACTCTGCTGTCTATTGCAAAATCTGCTATTTCGTTTTTTAAATGATATAAAAATATTCCGTCAAGTGCCATAATTATATTTCCAATATAGGATTTGAAACAGGTGCTTCTATAAATTCGACCTCATCAAATTCCTTTTCCAATTTTTCTTTTAGCATAAGAAACGGTAAATTTTCCGTTTCAAAATGGCCGGCGTTAATTACAGCAAAATTTTCTTCTGCCGCATCAAGCATTTCGTGGTACTTCAAGTCGCTTGTAACAAAGCAGTCTGAATTTCGCATGGCATCAGCCATAAAATCACCGCAAGCTCCCCCGCCGACAGCAACTTTCCTTATCATTTTATCAGTATCGGTATATCTGAGCCCGTGGCAATCAAGCGTTTCGGCAACTAAAACCGCAAAATCATCAATGCTCATTTCTTGTCCAAGTTCACCTACTACTACATATCCGTTTTCAAGCGTTACGGTGTTTTTAAGATTGAGCAAAGAAGCAAGATTGTCGTTAATACCGCCCTTTGCTTTATCAAATGATGTATGCGCACACATAGCCTCAATATCATTATTTATAAGTTCATAAACGGCAGAGCCTTTCAAAATCTTTTTTACAGGATTAAAAATAATAGGATGATGTGTTAAAAGTAAATCTGCCTCCACACTTTTAGCAAACGCAGCAACGCTTTTAGTTGCATCAAGTGCCATAACAACCCTTGAAACACTCCTGTTTTCATCGCCTAAAATAAAACCTGAATTATCCCACTGCTCCATTTCATCATAAGGCGCAATAGTATTTATGTAATTATATATATCCTTGACCTTGGTCATAAGATTGCCTCCACAGCTGATATAACTTCAGACAAATCAATGCCTGATTTAGATTTATTTTTAAGATAATTAAGAAGATGTAAAAAGTATTCTTTATGTGAAAAATCCGAAATATTACCGAAATAATAATCTTTTTGAGTTTTAAGCGTCTTTGTGCCTGTATATTTTGCATCAAACACACTGTAAAAATGCTTGTTGTCTTCAACAATAAAATCATTAAAAATTTCAAATCCGTTATCATAAAGATATTTTCGTGCAATTTCAGGATGAGTCATAGGCTGCAATATTAAATGAAGTTCATTTTTAAAATCGCAGTGCGATAAAATATCAACGATAAGTTCGGCTCCCATACCTGCAATTATAACGGTATCGCATTCGCCACGCTTTAAATTTTCAAGCCCGTTTGATAAGCGGGTTTGAATTTTATTTTCAAGTCCCTTGCTTTTAACTAAAGCTTGGCAGGATGCAAGCGGTTTTTCGTTTATATCCATTGCAATTGCAGATGATACAATATCATTCTCAATCAGATAAACCGGTATATAACCGTGGTCCGTTCCAACATCAGCAACAGACGAGCCTTTTTTTACAAGGCTCGCCACTGCTTTTAGTCTTTTAGATAAATTTTGCATCAACCTACCTGTGCATTAAGCTTTTCAACAAGCTCATCAGCGTCTGTTCCATGAACTGCGCAGGCATCAGCAATTGATTCGCCCCTTGAAGCCGGGCAGCCAAGGCAATGCATACCAATTTCTAAAAAGAGAGGTGCTGTATCAGGATAAGCATCAAGTACATCACCAATAATAGTTTCTTTTGTGATTTCCATATTATAGCTCCTTTTCACATCTATTTGAGATAATATTATTTTAACCAAATAATTATCTGCTAAAGATATTTATAACACATTTATTATTTCATTGCAAGTTTAATAAAAATATGTTAATATATAAATCGTAATTTTAAAGGACGGTGAAATGCTTGGAAAAAGAATATAACCCTGCATTACAATTTGATGCATTCACAGCCGGAATTGAAGATGGCGGGCTTCGCTCAAGCTCATCAATTGCCATTCTTGCTTGTTACATCATAGCAAGAAGCAAGGAAAAGCTTACAGCTAAAAATGTAGTAGACGCTCTTGTTGAAGGTAAAATAGCAAATTATTTTGAAATTTCAAGTGCAATATCCAAAATGATTAAAACAAATAATCTTGTGGAAAATGAAGACGGTCATTTATCTATTACTGAAAAATGCGCATTTAATGTTGAAATGCTTGAAAATGATTTGCCAATAACAATCCGCGAAAAAGCAGTAGAACTTGCCGCCAAAACAGCAAGGCTTGAATTATATAAAAAAGAAAATAAAGCAACTGTTGAAAAAGACGGTAACCGATATAAAGTTACGCTTCATGTCAGCGATAAAGATTGTGACTTTATGGTTCTTAGCCTATACTTCCCGTCTGAAGCACAAGCACAGGTTGTTAAAGAAAAATTTCAAACACACCCCGGCGAAGTGTACGAAAACCTGATAAATTCAATTTTTGCAAACGAATAAATATAATAGGTACAAAAAAAGAGCTCGATATTCGAGCTCTTTTTTATTACAATGATTAGTCTATTTCTACGGAAATTTTCGCATCATTTCTTGTTGCTGCTGCACGCATAACAACGCGGATAGCCTTGGCAATTCTGCCCTGCTTTCCTATTACTCTGCCCATATCGTCTTCAGATACATGAAGATGATATACGATCACGCCCTCTTCGTCAGGTTCGCTAACATCAACAGAAATTGCATCAGGATTTTCAACTAATCCTTTTGTGATAGAAATTAACAAATCTTTCAAAGAAAACACCTCCTGTATAAATCTTTGCTTTTAATAATCAAAGATTAAAGGATGCCTTCTTTTTTAAGAATGCTCTTTACAGTGTCAGTTGGCTGTGCACCGTTAGCAATCCACTTCTTAGCCTTTTCTGCATCAATTTTGATTTCAGCAGGATCAACCATTGTGTTATATGTGCCGATTTCTTCGATGAAACGACCATCACGAGGGTATCTTGAATCTGCAACTACTACACGATAGAAAGGAGCTTTCTTTGCGCCCATACGACGAAGTCTGATTTTTACTGCCATTTTAAATTACCTCCAAAAGTAAATATATTTATTATTTTTTATTTCCAAACTGAAGTTTGGTAGTTTAACTAATTAAAATCCAAAAGGATTATTTGAGCCACCCATTTTGCCCATCATTTTTTCGGCCATTTCGGGATTTGCCTGCATCATACGACGCATTTTTTTGCTCATTTTCGGCCCTTTATTACCGCCGATTTGCTTAACCATTTTTTGCATTTGCTTAAACTGAGCCAAAAGTCTGTTAACATCCTCAACCTGCATTCCGCAACCTTTTGCAATTCTGCGTTTTCTTGACGGATTGATAATATCAGGATGTTCGCGTTCCTGCATGGTCATTGAATAAATAATTGCTCTAAAGCGGTCAAACGCTTTTTCATCAATATCTTCATCCTTAATTTTGTTGCCTATGCCGGGAATCATTTTAATTGTATCTTTAAGACTTCCCATTCTTTCAATTTGTGAAAATTGGTCAAGAAGGTCATTAAGGTCAAACTTATTCTTAGCAAGCTTCTTTTCAAGTTCAGCAGCCTTTTTCTCATCAAGGCTTTGCTCTGCCCTTTCAATAAACGAAAGTACATCGCCCATACCTAAAATACGGGAAGCCATACGAGATGGGTGGAAAGTTTCAAGATTATCAAGCTTTTCACCTGTACCGATAAATTTAATTGGTTTACCTGTAACAGCTCTTACCGATAATGCCGCACCGCCACGAGTGTCACCGTCAAGCTTAGTAAGAATAACACCGTCTATTCCAAGTGTTTCATTAAAGCTTTTAGCTACATTAACAGCATCTTGACCTGTCATTGCATCAATTACAAGCAATATTTCGTGCGGATGAACGGTTGAACGAATGTTTTGAAGCTCTTCCATAAGCTGTTCATCAACATGCAAGCGGCCTGCGGTATCAAGAAATACATAGTCATTACCATGGTCTTTTGCAAATTTTACAGCTTCTTCCGCAATGTGAACAGGATTTTCAGTTCCCATTTCAAACACAGGTACTCCGACTTGCTCACCAACAACCTGAAGTTGTTTAATAGCTGCCGGACGATAAACATCGCATGCAACAAGAAGCGGCCTGTGGCCTTCTTTTTTTAATTTAAGAGCAAGTTTTGCCGAATGAGTTGTTTTACCGCTACCTTGCAAACCGCACATCATAACGATTGTAGGCGGATGATTAGCAATAGCAAGCCTTGATTCGTTACCGCCCATAAGTTCGGTAAGCTCTTCGTTAACTATTTTAATAACCATTTGACCCGGAGTAAGCGACTCCATAACATCGGCGCCTATGGCTCTTTCTGTTACTTTAGAGGTAAACTCTTTAGATACTTTGTAGTTAACATCAGCTTCAAGAAGTGCAAGGCGAACTTCACGCATTGCTTCTTTAACATCTGATTCGGTCAATTTGCCCTTGGCACGCAATTTTTTAAACGAATTTTCAAGTCGTTCACTTAAGCCTTCGAATGCCAAGAAATCAACTCCTAGTAAATATTATCCTTCTTTAAGAAAAGAAGCGAGTGTTTTAATTCTTGCAACATTATCATTAACTTCCATAGAAAGTGTATGATTGAGGTTATATTCGTTGATGTTATCAGCACATTCAACGATTTCGTCAATTCCCTTTTTCATTTCATTAAAGCGTTTTGCAAGGCCCAACCTTTCTTCCATATCAAAAAGCTGTGCCTCCGCTCTCTTGATTGAATCGCGGACACCTTGGCGGCTTATACCCTCGTTTTCTGCAATTTCGGAAAGTGAGAGATCTTCTTCATAATAATAAACAAGGCAATCATGCTGCTTTTGAGTAAGCATTTCGCCATAGAAATCCAACAAAAACGGAATTTCAAGATTTTTTGCCACGAAGTATCTCTCCTTTCAAAGTGTATGTAAAGTATTTAATCTTTACAGCAAGTGGTATTATACTAAAGACAAGCAAATATGTCAAGGGTAAAATGAATAATATTTTTTATTAAATTTAACGATTTGCTATTGACACAAATTATGGTGTAAAGCAAAAAGCCTTTAAACTAAATATAGATACAGTTTAAAGACTTTTTATAATTATTACGGATTACATTTTTGGCACGGTGAGTAGCCGTTTGAAATCAAGCTATCGCGAGTTCCTTTATATTTTTTCTTATTTGATGAACTCATTTTCTTTACACCGTCGCAATCGGGATTATGAAATTTTTTAGTTTTGGTATTAACTATATATGTTTTTTTATCTGCTTCATCAGACGAAGTTGATGTAACTGAAGCGGAAGATGATGCCACCGCCTGATTATCACCCGTTGCATAATCAATTGCTACCCCGGGCTGAACATTATAGCAGTAAACATTGAAGCTTATACCCTGCCCATTGTCTTCCACTGAATATGCCTGCATTTGAACTCCGTTTGCCACAAGATTATTTCCTTCAAAAATCGGTGTAACTTTATAATACACATGATTATTAGTTATTTCTATATAATCTGCCACATCGTTTTCAAAAGGCAGCATACCCTCGACATTCAGGTATCTTGTACCAGTTATCAAATTTCTTTCGTTTGCATTTTCGGCTGTCAACTGATAACCGATTAAATGGCATCTGTTATAAAGATACTTACCGTCTACAAAATCATATTTAGATATATGCCAGCCGCTTGGTTTTACAGAGCCTATCGAACCGCGCTTTTCGGTAGGCATTAAATCTTTGCCTATACAGGAAACTGCATATGTGCATCTTCCCAATGAATCAAGCTTTCCGTATTCTTCAAAAGACTCAGAATAAGTTTTCTCACTTTCCGAAAATTCAGGCACATTACCGTTTAATTCAACATAAGCCTTACCGTCATAATCGGGAATATTAGATAAATCATAATTTACATAATCGTTTGCTGACTGTGCGGTAATATCAAGATCGTTAAAGAAATTATTTTCACCGGCAGAACATCCGCTTAAAACTGAAAGCGAAACAATCAATATCAAAAGAATATTTAAAAACTTTTTATTCATGGTAAACTCCTAAAAATTTGTATTTACAACATAATTCGACAATCATTTTAATAAAAAGAAGTTATAATTAAATCAAACTATTAAAAGGATTGGTTATATGTTAGAACTTATTGATACTGAAGAACTATACGAAAACGATAATATACTTGTTCTTTTTTCAACTTTCAATAAAAACGGATTTAAAATAAGCACAATTGACCTTGCATATAAAAATAATAACGGTGAAATAATTGAAATAAAAACCATAAAAGAACTATACATATAAAATAAGACTGCCAAAAGACAGCCTGATCTTAATCGTGTTGATGCTTAATATGTGCCTGTGCAATTTCAATAATATCGGTTATATGCTCATCATCAAAACTGTAATAAACCTGCTTTCCGTCACGGCGGGATTTAACAATATTATTTGCTTTAAGTATAGCTAATTGATGCGATACAGCCGATTTTGTCATTCCTAATGAGTCTGCCAAAGTGCAGACGCAAACTTCCCTGTTATCAAGCGCAAGCACAATTTTGGTTCTTGTAGGGTCACCCAGGACTTTAAAAAGCGTTGATATTTTATCAATCTGTGAAGCACTTAACATTGATTCATTTATACTTTCAATAATTTTTTTATCTGTCATATTGCAACTGCAATTTTCAATTTCAGCCATAATGTCACCTCATTTAAACTTGGCATAGATCTATTATACCTAATTTAATTCAAAAAAGCAAGGATACTGATGCATCCTTGCTTTAGACTATTATTTGGTTTTGACACTCTTAACCTTTGACCAAGCAGCTACGCTGTTTTTATTCTTTATACTGACCGGTGGTATCAAAAGCATCCGGTTCTTCCGGAATAATGAATGTACAAATAATATAAATCAATACACCCGGAATGCTTGCAGATATAAGCGAAACAACAGCCCATATCAACCTTACAACAGTAGGGTCAACATTAAAATAAGTTGCAATGCCTCCGCAAACACCGGAAATGAGTTTTTCATTTTTAGAACGAAAGAGTTTTTTCATAAATACACTTCCCATTATTACAATTTTTTATCTTTTTTATCAAGATTATCATAGTGCTTGCCCATTTTGTCATACACAATCCTGATAAGTTTCATATCAAGATTGAAGAAGTAGATGGTAAAAGTAAGAGCAAAAAGAGCAAGTATTACAATAAGAATTATCAATAAAGTTTTCATTATTGTGCGAGTCCTTTCTGTCTTGCATATTCGGCAGCACCGAGTGCGCCCATAAGCTGAGGGTCAATTGAAAGGTCAACAACCTTAATTTTAAGTACCTTTTCAATAGCTTTTTTAAGTCCCTCATTTTTAGCGCAACCGCCTGTAAGAGTAATTGAATCTGTTGCACCGGATTTTTTAGCCATAACAAAGCAACGCTTTGCAACAGCAAGCTGAATACCGGCAGCGATTTCATCCATAGGCTTGCCCTCACCTACAAGTGATATAACTTCACTTTCGGCAAATACGGTACACTGGGCAGTGATAGGAATAGTATTTTTAGCCCGGAGTGAAAGTTTACAGAAATCAGGCAAAGACATTTCAAAAGCATTTGCCATAGCTTCAAAAAATCGACCTGTACCGGCAGCGCATTTATCATTCATAGCAAAGTTTTTAACTGTACCGTCGGTATCAATAGCAATACCCTTAACATCCTGGCCGCCAATATCAATAATAGCTTTTACTGCCGGGTTAGTTACATGAACACCCATAGCATGACAGCTGATTTCCGATATATTTTCATCTGCAAAAGGCACTTTATTTCTGCCATATCCCGTACCGATAAGATACGATAAATCCTCTGCCGAGTTAATATCGTCAACTTTGCCGATTGCTTCACCGAGTGCAAGCTCGGCACTTTGAACAGGGTTAATTTTACTTCTAACGGTAGCGTCTGCCACCATTTTTCCGTTTTCATCAAGAATTACACATTTTGCATAGGTTGAACCTACATCGCATCCACCAAAATATTTCATAAAAAATCACTCCTTACCAAGCTAATGTATCATCAAAATCAACAAGTGTAGGGTCAACCGGTTCTTCCTGAAGAACGGTAGTCATATACTTATTGATTTGCTCACGCATATCTCTTCTTGAAATTGTACGAGGGTCCATAAGGTCCTGTGCAACCCAAATAAAGTTAATATTTCTTTCTCTTGCCTGGTCATCAAAAATGCCGTTAAGGCCATCCATACCCTTACAAGAAATTTGGTCATACATAATAACCGTATCGGCATTAAACTCTTCACAAATTCGCCAAAGTTCATCAACTACATTTTGGTAGCCGCCCTTTGTATGCTTACGCATAGTAGTTCTTTGAAGAGTTTTAGCATAAGTTTCAAGTGATTTTTCCTTATCCTCGGTATCGTACATTATGTATGAAATCATAGTTTCCATATCCATAACAACATTTACACCCCAGCAATTTTCAAGCCAGTTTGCAAGTGAAGTATAGTAGTTTGCAGGGCAAGACCATACAATAGCTCTGTGGCGCATTTCTTTTGAACAAGGTGTCTTTTTTTCATAAGCTTTCATCATAATCTTATTAACTTTTTTATCTGTTTTTAAGAAACGCTTATCAAATCCGCCTGAAAGGTGGAAATAGAATAAACGGTAAAGCCAGAATGTTGCGCCTGTCATTTGCGGATAAGGTGTTTTATTAACATCCCATTTTTGAAGTTCATATTCAAGCTGCTGATTATACACTTTCATAGCTTCAAAATATGAATTCCAATTAAATTTTTCACACATTTGCTTTTCAATAAATTTGATACATGATTTTACTTCATCAACAGCGTATTCCTGCGTTGCTTCCTCTGTATATCTAAGCGGAACATTAACAACATGAGTAGGCATATTAAATCTTCTTTCAAGGAAAGATGAATTCATAGTTGAACCGTCACACGGCATATTACAAGAAAGAAAGATTTTACCGAACATCGGATAATCATCACAAATTGCAACACCTGCTTCAGCAGACGGAAGCGGGCAAACATCGGCAGGGACGCCATAACTTTCAGTTGCATCAAGATAAGGCGGAGTAATATGCTGGTCTACCATTGAAGAAAGGAAAATCGGCATAGTTTGAACAGGAACACCATACAAATTAGGGAAACCTGCCATAATTTCAAATGAAAACAATTCATCCATACAAACAACTTTATCAGAAAACTTATCATTAGGATGAAAATGCTTATCGTGCTTGAAAAGCATATGAATCATATCACATGCATGCTTAACCATAGCATTAAAATGAAGCTGGGTAATACGAAGCTGCGCGCCCCTCAAGCCCTCTGTATGCCTATCAATCCAAGCAGGAACAGTAAGATAGCTGCACATCCATCTATAACTCCAAAGTCCCTTTACAGTTGAAACAGGAGCTTTAAGCACCATAACAATCATATCTTTCCAAGTTATGAGCCAGCGGTAATAGTCATACATAGTATCTTTTAAGCCACGCCATTCCCTATGCTTTAAGATACCGGTTTTATCTTTATGAAGTTTACCAAGATTTTTAGGTTGATTAGGCAACTACTTTCCCTCCTTATCCTTTTGAATTTTTTTAATTTCAAGGCTTTCAACAAAAGCCTGAACTCTCGTTCTGAGCTGGCCTGAAGCACTTGCTGTATACTGCCTGTCAACAGTTACGGACGGTATACCGTATTCATTAGTCATAATATGTGATGCAAGCGCACGCTCATATCCCCAATATTCACAGAACTTGATTTGCTCATAAATAACACCATCCGCGTGATACATATTTACCAAATCTCTGACATATTCTTTTCTTCCGTGAACTTTTTCTTGGCTCATATAACGCGGGCATTGGCAAGTTTTCATATAATGAAGAACTATTTGCCCAAGAAGCGGAGTCCCGTCATCTTTAAGTTCAATTACTTCTCTGCCCGGAAGTGAGCCGAAACAATATCTGTCAGCAACAACAAGTGCACCTGATTCTTCAATAAGCTTTGTAAAATCCGGGTCATCCATTTCAGAACCGACTACCACAACCTTAGCTCTGTAATTTTTCTTTTCATCAGGAACTCTTGTTTTAAGTTCTTCGGCAGTTTCACGAAGCTTATCAATAATTAAATATTTAGGGCAACAATATGTAACCAAATTTATTACATGGAACTCATATCCTGTAATTCTCGGATTTTCTTCTTTTCTGTATTCGCCTATTTCAGTAATAAGTCTGCAAACTTCGTTATGCTCTTCAACAGCCTTTCTGATAGCATCGTTACTAATATCAATACCGTAAATATCGTGAAGTTTATCAAGAACCTTGATTTGCATTTGATTGGTATAATGCTTGATTGTATGAGGTTCTATTTTAAAAGGAATATCTGCGATACTCACAAAAAACTTATCGTTTTCAACAAGATTCAATAATTTAAAATGTTCATAAGTTCTATTCATTTCAGAGCAGGATTCAGAGCCAATAAGAGCAGAAAGAAAATTATATCCACCCTCAATTGCACGCTCAAGCAAAGCTTTTGAATAACCACATAAATATGAACTTAAATAATAAGTAGCTATATCCATTGAACCTGTTCTCGGCGCGCGAAGCCTGACGGAAAAGCAGTTATCAAGATTAAGCAGAACTTCAGGAATATGATAGCAAGTATAAGCAATCGCCTTTTTACCGTCCTTCCTTGCTTGCTGCACAAGGTCATTATTGGCTTCCTGCAATAAATTTTCAAAATAAATTAAATGTTTTAAATCTTTCATAGCTTACCTCTTCTATAAAAGTATAATGATATATAACTCACACAAGTATACACTTTTTATTATATAAAAACAATGATTTGTATAATATTTTTGGGTGTTTGACTAAAATTTGTCAATATACACAATTAAAGTACTTATTTTTTGTTAATTATTTAACAATTAAAAAATAAAAAACAACCGAGAACTACACACCAATGCAGTTATCGGTTGCTTTATAGAAATATTACATTTGAAAATTCTTAATATAACTGTCAATACAGTTTTGAATTATTTCTTCTGCTACCTCTTTTGGTTTAACTTCTGTAACGGAAGTTGTTTTTTCATGTTCAAGGCTCTTATATACTTCAAAGAAGTGCTTAATTTCATCAAATCTGTGAGACGGGAGCTGGTCAATATCGGTATAGCAATTATAATTAGGGTCATTTACCGGAACAGCAATTATTTTTTCATCTTTAGCACCGCCGTCTTCCATAATAAGAACACCGATAGGTACACATTCAACAATGGTCATTGGTTGAATTTGCTCACTGCAAAGTACAAGAACATCGAGCGGGTCATTATCACTGGCATATGTGCGAGGAATAAAACCGTAGTTTGCCGGATAATGAGTTGAAGTGAAAAGGACACGATCAAGCTTAAGCATACCTGTTTCTTTATCTAATTCATATTTATTTTTGCCGCCCTTTGAAATTTCGATAACAGCGTAAAATCTATCTTTTTTAATTCTTTTTGGAGAGATATTATGCCAAATGTTCATATTACATTTTCCTTTCGTTATTTGATAATACAATTTTATCATAAGTTAATAAATAAGTAAATATACAAAAAGTGAATATTTCTTGAAAGTAGAAAGTAATTGATGTATATTAGTATAAAACAAATCGGAGGTATACATATATGGATTATCGTATTGAGCATGATTCAATGGGCGAAGTGAAAGTGCCTAATGATAAATATTGGGGTGCGCAAACACAGAGAAGCCACCAAAATTTTGAAATAGGCGTCGGAATAGAAACAATGCCGCAAGAAATCATCCACGCATTTGGCATATTAAAAAAAGCATCAGCTATTGCGAATAACAAATTAAAGCCGGAAAAAATGACTGATGAAAAATTAGATGCAATTTCAAAAGCTTGCGATGAAGTTATCAGCGGAAAATTGAGCGACCATTTTCCACTTGTTGTTTGGCAGACAGGTTCAGGTACACAATCAAATATGAATGCAAATGAAGTAATTGCTAACAGAGGCAACGAAATTGCAGGCAAAAAAACACTTCATCCAAACGACGATATAAATATGAGCCAAAGTTCAAACGATACATTTCCGACAGCAATGAGCATTGCAAGTGTAATAGGACTTGAAGACAAGGTTATTTTGGCAATTGAAACATTAGTTGAAACTTTCAAAAAACTCGAAAGAGAAAATGAAGGCATAGTAAAAAGCGGAAGAACACATTTGCAAGATGCAACACCTATCACCTTTTCCCAGGAAATAAGTGGCTGGAGAAGTTCACTTGAAAAGGATAAAAAGCTTATTGAAATTGCTGTAAAAGAACTCAAAGAATTAGCACTCGGCGGTACAGCGGTAGGAACAGGGCTTAATGCTCCTAAAGGATTTGACAAAGAAGTTGCAAAAGCTGTATCACAAATTACAGGCAAAGAATTTGTAACAGCACCAAACAAATATCACGCATTAACATCAAAAGATGAAATAGTATTTGCACACGGTGCACTCAAAGCACTTGCGTGTGACCTTATGAAAATTGCAAATGACATAAGATGGCTTGCAAGCGGTCCGCGTTTAGGTCTTGGTGAAATTACAATACCTGAAAACGAACCGGGTTCATCAATAATGCCGGGGAAAGTTAACCCAACCCAATGTGAAGCTGTAACAATGGTAGCAGTTCAGGTAATGGGTAATGATGCCGCTATCGGCTTTGCCGCAAGCCAAGGCAATTTTGAACTTAATGTATTTATGCCTGTAACCATTTATAATTTTATGCAATCCGTAAGATTATTGAGTGAAGTAATGATTAGCTTTAACAAAAACTGCGTCAGCGGAATTAAAGCAAACAAAGAAAAAATGAACTCAAATCTTCACAACTCTCTTATGCTCGTAACCGCATTAAATCCATATATAGGATATGAAAATTCAGCCAAAACTGCAAAGTATGCATATAAAAACAATATTTCTTTAAAAGAAGCATGCGTAAAATTAGGATTTTTAACCGAAGAAAAATTTGACGAAGTTTTTCATCCGGAAGAAATGGTTTAATGACACGCTGGTAGATTTTGAGAAAGTGAGATAAATTTTGTATTTTGTGAGTGGGTGCTGTACGATGGTACTGCTCCCGAACAAAAGACAAAAAGCGCCAAAAATAGCTTGGACTCGATGTACAAGCTATTTTTCAATCCCTTCGAGTGCAACAAGTTGCACCCACCTCCCTTTGCAAATGAGGCAAAAAGGGTTTATTTATTTTAATAGGCGCGTTTTAGCCACTTTATCGACAATCTAAAAGGCACAAACCTCACGGTTTGTGCCTTTTATTTTTATATAATTACTTATTTATCTGCTTTGAATATTTAGCAAGGTAAACTGTTCTCATAAGGAAGCATTCTGCTTTAGGAACAAAGTGAGGGCGATTGAAAATTGAAACATCAACCTGTGCTTCGCAACCCTTTTCCATAATAATATCAAGAGCCTGCATATCACCGTCACTGTTACCTGTAACAATAGCACCGTTGCCCTGAATAAGAACTGCATTTCTTCCGCTGATTGCCTTACCGATTTCGGCAGCACATTCATCTGTATCGCCGTCAATCCAAGGAACACATTTAACATCTACACCAACGATTTGAGCAAAATCATCAATCATAGGATACATTGTTTCATCAAGGCAAGATACTGCAACTTCATAAGGATTTACAACATGCTTAATCATTGTGCAGTTTTCAGCTTCATAAATTGCTCTGTGAATTTTAGCACATTTAGGTGCAACACCGTTAACAGCAAGTCCTGTTGTCATATCAACATCAACTTTTTTGCCGCCATCATAAGTAAGAGTGAAAATGCCACCATTTCTTACAGAAGAACCGAGGTCACAAACTGCTTCAGGCATTTTACCGGCATCTTCTTTTTCAAGGAAATAATTAAGCTTATTATCAACAGAATAAGTCTTTTCCCAAGAATGACGAAGATAGTTATCCTTAATAACCTTTTCGCAGCACTTTTCAAGTGTATCAGCCACTTCAAATGCTTGGTCAAAGCTATCACCAAGGCAAAGTGTACCGTGATGCATAAGCATAAATGCACGGCAGCTCGGATTCATCATCATACATTTTTCAACATTTTTACGAAGTGGATTTGTTGTTGACATAGCATAATCGGCAACAGGTACATAATCGCCGAGAACCGGCTTAAATTCATTATATACATTTCTGATTTCCATACCTGTAATGCTAACAATAGTAGCAGCCTTCTGGTGAGTATGAATAACAAAATTAACAAGCGGATGATGCTTATAAGCATCTGCATGAATCCCCTTTTCAGAAGATGGTTTAATATCGCCTTCGTGTGAGCAGTCATCAATATTAACAACAACTACTTCTTCAGGTGTAAGTGTATCATATGCACGACCTGATGGTGTAATTACAAATTGTGTATCACTGATTCTTGCGGATACATTACCCCAAGTACGAGCAATAAGACCTGTTTCAAGAAGCTTTTTACCTGCTTCAACGACTAATTTCTTAGCTTCTTCAACATCGTAAGCCATAAGTTTTCTCCTTAAATTTTAAAATATATAAATGCACATAAAGGGAGCAGTATTAACCTGCTCCCTTAAAATTATTGATTAGTAATCAATTTTTTCGCACTGAGAAAGAACCTTATCAAATCTCTTGATACATTCATCTATATCTTCTTCAGTATAAGCACTTGAAGTGTAAAGACGAGAACCTGCAAGAGTTACAAGGCCTTCAGCCATATAGGCAGCACCCATATACTGCATTTCAGTCTGACGGATACCTGTTTCCTTAAGTACTGATGGAATAGTCCAAGGCTTCTTCCAGTTAATTCTGAAGTGCATTGTAGCAACTGTATGAAGCTGGCAGATAGAACCAACATTGTAGCAAACAAACGGAAGGTCATACTTCTTAATTGACTCGTTAATACCCTTAACAAGTCTGTCAGCCATCTGGCCTGCAACCTGGCAAGCATTCCTCTTTTCAATTTCGCAAATTACTGTATAACCTGCACAGCAAGAAATAGGAGTAGCAGCCATTGTACCGCCGCACATAGCCTTATGAATCTTCTTACCTTCAGCCTTATCAAGACCTGCGCCAAGATACTTCATAACTTCTCTGTGACCGCCGATACCGCCGGCACCAGGATAACCGCCTGCAATAATCTTACCGAAGATTGTAATATCAGGGTCAATACCATAATAACCCTGTGCGCCTGAAAGGCCGATACGGAAGCCTGTTACAACTTCATCGCAAACAAGAAGAGCGCCATACTTACGGCAAAGAGCCTGAACACCCTTAGGGAAGTCCTTATCAACAGGACGGGTAGCTGATTCAGGACCGCATGGTTCAATAAATACAGCAGCTGTACCGCCACGGAACTTATTGATGATAAGTTTCTTTTCAAGGTCTTTAAGGTCATTAGGGAAGAATTCCTGTGTATGCTTAAATACAAACAAAGGAACACCGTGTGATTGAAGATTAAGAGTACCAGGAACACGCATACCCCACGCAAGCTGGTCAGACCAACCGTGGTAAGCTCCGCCCATTTTAATGATATTTTTATGGCCTGTTGCAAGACGAGCTACACGAACAGCACACATACAAGATTCAGTACCTGAACCAAGCATACGGAACATTTCAACTGATGGGAAGCATTCACTAATCTTCTTAGCAAGCTTGTATTCATAAGGATGGAACAAACCGGTTGAAGGACCGCAATCATCAAGAAGCTCCTTAACCTTTTCTTTTACAACATCATCGTTTGAACCGATAATTGTAGGACCGCCTGCCTGAAGGAAGTCGAAATATTCGTTACCGTCAATATCATAGAGCCTGTTGCCCTTAGCTTTAGTCATAACGATTGGGAAAGGATAGTTGAATGCAAGGTTGTGCTGTACACCACCAGGGATAACATTCTTTGCTTCTGTAATCATTTCCTTTGATTTTGCGCACTTCTTCTCAAAGTATTCTTCTTCATACCTCTTAAGAGCTGCACGATTGATTGAATAAATTGGCTTTTTGATGAGCGCATCAAGCTGAGCTGTGATAGCTGCTGCATCAGGATACTCTGTAATTGCGAATCTTGTATCCATTTTGATATTCCTCCTTAGAAATCATTGCATTTTGATGTGAGCGGTTACTCACGCTATAAGGTGTGAGTCGCTACTCACTAATATTTACACTTTAAGTATATCACTTTTTTACGATTTGTCAAATCACAAAATATAAAAAAATCACTTTATTTCTTGCAAAAGGCAGTGCAAAATGGTAATATACATTTGTATTAAATAGGTTTTGAGAGGGAGATTTGTGGAGCTTGCACAAAGAGAAATATTTAATTTTGTGCAACACTACAAAATTTATAAAAATGTTAGAAAATCACTACAAAGAAGCTTTTGAAAGAGCAAGTGAAGAACGACAGGAACTTATACTTGAAACAGGAATTGAAGAATTTTCATCAAAAGGCTATGAAAAAGCAAATATAAATGTAATTGCCAAAAAATGCGGAATAAGCATCGGGCTTATGTATAAATATTTTTCAACTAAAGAAGATTTATTTATCACCTGCTTGCAAAGGGGTATGAAAATACTTGACGATACGCTCGACGATATTATGGCAAGTGATGATAAATTGCTGGTAAAAGCCGAAAAAGTAATTCGTGCAACCTGCTTTCATTCAAAGAAATATGCTAACTACATTAAACTTTATAACGAAGTAACTGCACTGAAAAACGAGGAAATGGTAGTCACCCTTGCAACAGCGATTGAGGAAAGCACAAGTAGAAAATATATTACGAGTATAACACAAGCACTTGAAAAAGGTGATGTCAGGGCTGACCTTGACCCTAAACTTTTCGCATTTTATCTTGACAATCTGTTAACTTCCCTTCAATTTTCATATACCTGTGATTATTACAGAAAGAGATTTGAAATATACACGGGCATTGATGTAAACAAAATGGATGATGAGCAGGTTATCAGCCAACTGTTAAGCTTTATTGAATCTGCATTCACCTATGGAAAGAAAAAGCAACAGTAAAAATTCAGCATTTGTTCTTGAAAGTGAACACGGTGTACTGTATAATAGGTAGTATTATATAGCATTCATTTTAAAGCATAATTATTTTGCCAAAAGCAAAACACGGAGGATATAAGGTATGAAAAAATATGTAATTACATACGACATCGGCACAACAGGCATTAAAACCTGCCTTATTGAAATTGAAGATTCAATGAGAATTTTAGCATCTGCAACAGCTGGCTACAACCTTTATGTAGATGATGAAACAGGCGTTAAGGGCGGTGCTGAGCAGGATGTAGATGAATGGTGGAGTGCAATGTGTTCTACCACAAGAACAGTATTTGACAAAATGCCTACCATAAAAAAAGAACAAGTTGAAGGAATCAGCTTTTGCTCTGCGATGCAGGGTCTTGTACTTGTTGACAAGGATGGCAATTGCATCAGGCGTCCTATGACTTATATGGACCAGCGTGCAAGAGAAGAACTTAAAAAAGGTATGGCTCACGGTGTCCAAATTGCAGGTGCTGAAATTACAAAGCTTCTCAAATATCTCAAATATACAGGTGCGGTTTCATCATCTGTAAAAGATCCTATTTGGAAATACAGATGGGTTGAGGCACACGAACCTGAAAACTTTAAAAAGATTTATAAATGGCTCGATATTAAAGAATATCTTATTCTTCGTGCAAGCGGCGAATTTGTTATGACTCAGGATTCAGCATTCGGTACTCTTCTTTATGATACAAGAAAAGGGCACGAGGGCTGGTGCAAGCCTGTATGCGATATGGTTGGTGTTAAAATGGAACACCTTGCGCCGATTAAAAAGAGTACAGAAAAAGTCGGCGAAGTAACAGAAGAAGCAGCAAAGGAACTCGGCCTTGCACCGGGAACAGCTGTATACGGCGGTGGCGGTGATGCTTCACTTATCGGTGTAGGTGCAGGTGCTACCGAAGTTGGCGACACTCATATTTATTCAGGTACATCAGGCTGGGTTGGAACAGTAGTTGAAAAGCAGACTGTTGATACAGGTGCTATGATTGCTGCTATCGTAGGTGCTGACCCTGCAACATTCAATTACTTTGCAGAGCTTGAAACATCTAACAAATGCGTTGGCTGGGTTAAAGACCACCTTGCACTTGATGAAATCGGCGTATTTCTTAAAAAGTACGGTAACGCTGCCGATAGCTTTGAACAGGTTGAATTTAATATGTATGACTACCTTGAAGAAGTTATTGATACAATCCCTGCCGGTTCTAACGGTGTAATCTTCACCCCTTGGCTTCACGGTAACAGATGCCCGTTTGAAGACCCAAATGCAGCAGGTATGTTCTTCAACATCAGGCTTGAAACAGGTAAAACAGAGCTTATTCGTGCAGTAGTTGAAGGAATTTGTTTCCATATGAAGTGGATGTATGAAAGACAAGGCCTTAAAGTTAAGACTTCCGAAGCAGTGCGTTTCTGCGGTGGTGGTGCTCTTGGTGAAACAACCTGCCAAATCCTTGCCGATATTCTTCAAAAGGATGTTGTAGTTGTCGAATCACCACAAAACATCGGTGCAGTTGGTGCAGCAGCTTGTATTGCTGTCGGAATGGGACTTGTGCCTTCAATGAAGGACGTTAAAAAACTTATTCCTGTAAAAACTACATATCATCCAAATAAAGCAAATAAAGATGTATATGAAAAGAACTTTAAGGTATTCAAAAATCTTTATAAGTGCAATAAAGAAAACTTCGCAATACTTAACGGTCAAGACTAATGTGAATATACAAAAAGCTGTTGGAATTAAAACTCCGACAGCTTTTTTGATTTAATTATTATCTTCCTGAGTTGCAGGGTTTGAAGAACGAAGAAGTTTATGCACCTCGTTATCAGTAAGGCGGCGTGTTTTGCCGGTTTGAAGCATATCGAGCTTTACAGGACCGATTGAAATTCTTTTAAGCCTTGCAACCTGCAATCCGACTGCTTCACACATCTTTCTTATTTGGCGGTTTCTCCCCTCACGAAGAATAAATTCAAGAACTACTCTGCCTTCTTCTTCAGTAATAACATTTATATCACAAGGGGCAGTTTTTCTGCCGTCGATTTCAATTCCGTTTCTCATTTTTTCAAGCATTTCATCATTAACGCTTGGTTTAACTGTTACACGATAAACCTTTGCATAATTATGCTTTGGATGTGTGAGCGCATTAGCAAACGAACCGTCATTAGTGAGAATAAGAAGTCCCTCACTGTCTTTATCAAGTCTGCCTACCGGATAAACCCTTGCTTCACAATCTACCAAATCCATTACGGTTTTTCTGCCGAGTTCATCTGAAACAGTAGTAACATATCCTCGCGGTTTATTGAGCATAATATAGTACATACGCTCTTCCTTGGTAATTCTTTTGCCCTTAACTGCAACAATATCTTTTTTAGGATTGATTTTATCACCGATATGGGCAACATGGCCGTTAACCTTAACCTTACCCATTTCAATAAGTTCTTCACTCTTTCGCCTTGAAGCCACGCCACATTCAGCCATAAACTTTTGAAGGCGTACCAGATTGTTGTTTGCCATATTCTTTTACATCCTCGTCTGCCTCTATCGGCAGTCTTTCCAATATTTTATTATTATAATAAACTATCACTTCACCGAGCTTATCCCCCTTTTTAACAGGTGCATAAACAAATGGAAAGTAATATTCTAAAACCTTAACGCTGCCTAAAAGGTAGCGTTTTTTATTATATGTGCATTTAACATACGCTTTTTCACTGCCGACAGTATCAATAGAAATCACATTTGATATACTGACTGCATTATATTTCTGCTCACAAATTTCCGTGAAATAAGTATGAGCATCCCAATCATCAGGACAATTTAAAGTTACGCAAATTATTGTATTACCTTTATATTTTTTAGCACTTACAAGGCATCTGCCCGCATTTTCCGTAAAGCCGGTTTTAATGCCGACAAATTCACCGTCTTTTAGATTATAACCTAAAAGCTTATTATGATTATAAATAGTCTTTTTCTCACCGCTTACTGTAACTTCGGCACTCTGCATTGAAACAATTTCAGAAAAAAATTCGTTTTCCATAGCATTTGCCGAAAGCAGTGCCATATCATAAGCACACGAATAAGGTTTATCTTCATCTAATCCTGACGGAGTGATAAAATGCGTATTATTCATACCCAACTTACTTGCGGTGCTGTTCATCAAATCAGCAAATGCTTTCAAACTGCCACTCAAAGTAAACGCAACGGCATTAGCACAATCATTGCCCGATGCAAGCATCATACCCACACATAAATCATAAAGCGTGACAGTATCCCCTGATTTTAAATACAGCATTGTACCCTCACATTTATCAAGCATTTGAGAAGTAATTTTAATAGTTTTATCAAGGTTACCGCTTTTGCAAGCCAAAAAGCAAGTCATAATTTTAGTTGTAGACGCCACACTTCTATGCTCATAAATATTATTTTCATATAGCATTTGGCGGGTTGTCATATCCATAACACATACGCTTGAAGCGGAAAAAGCGGAACAGTATGCAACATTGGGAAATGCAAAAAGGAGTACAAATAAAAACGCAGTAATTTTCTTTAACAAAACAATCACCCACATAAAATATATGCAGGTGATTGGGATAATAACAAAATTATTCGGCGTTATTTTCCTGTGCTGTTTCTTCCTTATTTTCAGGCTTAAGAAGCTCTGTAACTTTATCAACAAGTTCAGGAATCATAGCAATTGCACGGTCGGCAGATGAAGTGTAATTGTTAATCTGCATCATTCTGCACTTGCCGTTTTCAATAACAATGAATGCAACAGGAGTAATGGTGATACCACCACCGCCACCACCGCCGAAAAGCTCTTGATTTTGCTTTGACGGAAGGTCTGTGCCGCCGGAAGTAAATCCGTATGAAACCTTGGAAACAGGAATAAGAGTAGTTGAACCTGTTACCATAGGCTCGCCGATAATAGTTGAAACATCAACCATTTGGCGCATTTTTTCAAGAGTGTTTTCCATTATTTTGTTTACCGGAGTTTCCTTCATAATCATTTATCCCCTTTAATAGATTTTTTATTTTTTATTAAATTTCTTATAAATATTATACCGGCTTTTATACCGACTTTTAAAATAAGTTTTACATTTATACTCGCAATAAGCTGAAATTCAAATTCAGTCCTGTCCGCTATAAAATCAGGTTGAATATAATCATCATAATTATCAACCTTCATACCATTTAAAATAATACCTTTAAGCGGATAGTAATACTTGCAAAGCGTACCATATGCACGCGCTATAAGGTCTGCATCACCGCCGCCTACTAATATCATAACATAAAGTGAGTAAATATGTAAACCCCTAAATAAAGTTAAAACGGCATTATTTGCGGTTTCTGCAAGATTTGTAAATAAATCGAGCATACCTACAATGCCCTGGGTATCCCACAAATTTTTGATAGGATTCGCTTTTGCAGGCTTTTCCTGCGGGGTGGCAGTTGTTTCATTTTTCTTCGCCTGTTCCTCGGTTTCAAGTGACCTTTCCTCAGCTTCAACAGCAGCTTCTGCCACTTTTTCAGGTGTGCTTTCTTTCTTTTTGCTTTTACTGCCTTTCTTACTTTTCTTTTTCTCGTCACTTTCTTTTACTGCCTGCTCTGCCTTTTTTTCAGGAAAGAGTATAAAAGAAAGTATTTTTGAAAGAACAATATCTTTTTCAATAAAAAGAATTTGCACTTTAGTGTGCCAACCTTTATCATAAACTAAAGTAACAGTTGCCGACAGGGACAAAACAGCAATAATTATCACTGCCAGCACAGCAACAATAATTAAAAATACTTTCATTATTCTTCGTCCCCCTCTTCCAAAATTTCAGCCTCGGGTATATCAGATATTTCATCATTATCATCTTCAAAAAGTGAAGTTTGCGAATCATCCTTTTTTTCTTCCTCAGGTAAATCAGGTAAATCATCAAGGCTGTTTAAAGAAAAGCAACGCAAAAATCTATCGGTAGTACCGTAAACAAGAGGTCTGCCGGGCAAGTCAAGCCTTCCCTTTTCTTCAATCAAGCCTTTTTGAATAAGATTTGAAACAGGACCTGAACAATCAACACCGCGGATTTGCTCAATAAACGAGCGTGTTACGGTTTTATTATAAGCCACAATAGCAAGTACCTCAAAAGCCGCTTGGCTTAAAGGAGTATTCTTTTTTATTTCAAGTAGACCCCTAACCTCATCTGCGTACTCTTCCCTTGTACAAAGCTGATATTTTCCGTCTACACGAATAAGCCTTAAACCTCGGTTATTTTCATCATACATTGCTTCAAGGTGACCGAGCATTTTTATTACATTTTCAACATCTACATCAAGTACTTCTGCGAGTTTTCCCGGTTCAACAGGATCGCCCGCAGCAAAAAGCATCGCTTCAAGTGATGCCATAATATTATTACTGCTCAATATCATTCACCTCGCCAGTCATTTGTACTAAAGGATTATTCATTTCACCCTCAATTGTAATTTTCTTGGTTTTCGCAAGTTCAAGCACCGCAAGAAATGTGGCAACCATATCGCTCTTGGTATGTGCATCGGCAAAAAGGCTTAAAAATTTAATCTTTTTTCCGCCGAAAAGTTTTTTCATAACAGTTCCGACTTTAGATGCAACCGCAACAAACTTTTTAGCAACAATAACTTTAAACGAATCAAGCGGAGGCGGCAACTTGCGTCTTCCGCGCCCGGCGGCATTTATATAAGCATTAAGCAGCTCTTCGCCCTCGTGAAAACGCTCATAATCATAATTGATATGCCCCTCTTCAGGCTGGCGAACAAATCTGTTAAATCCGTCTGTCTGCTTGGCAAGCTTACCCGCCATTATTTTGCAATCCTGATATTCAATAAGTTCGCCTGTAAGTTCTTTTTTAAGAATTTCGGCTTCTTCGTGCCTTGGCAAAAGTGAAACTGTTTTAATATATATCAATCTTGCCGCCATTTCAAGAAATTCACCGGCAATATCAAAGTCCTGTTCCTGCATCTGCCTGACATAATCAAGATACTGATTTACAAGTTGAACAATCGGTATATCGTTAATATTCAATTTGTGCTTTGATATTAGATGTAAAAGCAAGTCCATAGGGCCTTCAAATACATCAATTTTATAACTTAGCTGTTCCATTATTACCTCGCTAAAAGAGCAAACAATAATTTAGGTATAATACCGACTATATTCATAAGAGCATTTGAAAGAAAAGAAATAGGAGTATCTAATACACCTGTAAAAAGAGCAATCATAAGCCCAATCATAATATATCTTTCATATTGCATATATTTAAAATATTTATCATCCGGCAAAACTGCAAGAAGCACCCTTGAACCATCAAGCGGCGGAATAGGGATTAAATTAAATACTGCAAGGGTAACATTTACACTGGCAGAAAAATAAAAGAAATATGCAATAGCATATAAGACCGTATTACCTAATCCAACTGTATATACAATACCATAATAGAAAAAGAGCGAAATAAAGCTCATTAAAAGATTTGAAACAGGGCCTGCAAGTGCAGTTAACGCCATACCCTTTTTCGGATTTTTAAAATTATTAGGGTTAACCGGAACAGGATTTGCGTAACCGATACCAAAAAGGAAAATCATTATAGTACCGATTGGATTAAGGTGTGCAAACGGATTAAATGTTAATCTGCCCTGATTACGCGCAGTATGGTCGCCAAGCTTATCAGCCATTAAACCGTGTGCAAGTTCATGAATAGGCAAACAGCAAAATACAACAAAGCAACGCGATAATATTGCAATAATTGCTTCTATATAATTACCTGTTCTTAAATATGAAAGAATGGAAAACATATAATCATCCTTAATAAATAATAGTTATTTTTTATCAGCTGAAACGATACGGTCGTTACCGTATAAATCTTTAATTACATTTATATTTTCAAATTCATAAAGAACATTGAAAATTGACTCACCCTGCTCATTTCCGATTTCAAGAAAGAGCTTACCTTTATCATTCAGCTTAGAATACCAATTATCGTTGATTACACGATAAAAGTCAAGTCCGTCTTTTCCGCCGTCAAGTGCCATTAAGGGTTCATTTTTAACTTCAGATTGAAGATTTGCAAGTTCATCTTGCCTGATATACGGCGGATTTGAAATAATGACATCTGCATTTTCTAAAAAGTCAAACTCTTTAATATTGCATATATCGCCTTGCAAAACTTTTACATTTTTGATTTTATCGGCATTTTTTTTGAGATAAAAAAGTGCGTCATCACTTTTTTCAATTAAATAAACAAACGCATTACTGCATTTTTTTGCAATGCTGATGCCTATACATCCACTGCCGCTGCAAAGGTCATAAACAACACACTTACCCAGAGTTTTTATATAATCAATTGCTTTTTCAACAAGTTCTTCTGTTTCAGGCCTTGGAATGAGTACACCTTCACCGACATAAAATTCGCTTTCATAAAAATCCCATTTGCCGATTACATACTGCAAAGGTTGCCCCGATTTAAGTTTCCAAAGCAAATCTGCAAGCTTTTTGTTTTGAACAAAATCATCTTTATGAGCTTCGTAATCGCTGTTTTTTATTCCAAGAATTGAGCAAACAATGCAAAGTGCTTTAAAATCACTTTCGTCAATACCGTTTCGCTCTAAAAAAACTACTGCGTAGCTATATGCTTCTTTAAGCGTCATTTAATTTCATCATCCTCGGGATTTTCTGTTATTACCGCTTTGAGCGATTCAATACCAACTTCAATAATATCATCACTCGGTTCTTTGGTAGTAAGGCGCTGCATCCACAAACCCGGTGCGCTCAAAATTTTAACGAGCAAATTATCATGCCTGCCGGCATATTTTATAAATTCATACCCAACGCCCATAATAAGGGGTATAAATGCAAGTTTAAGAAACATCCAAAGCACCCTGATTTGCGCAATGGCAGGAAATATTTTAGAAAGTATTGTACTGAAAATAATGCTGAAAATAAGCATTACAAATATAAATGATGTACCGCAGCGAGGGTGAAAACGACAGCAATTGCGAACATTATCAACCGTAAGTTCCTTACCGGCTTCATAACAGGCAATAGACTTATGCTCTGCGCCGTGATACATAAAAGTACGCTTAATATCTTTCATTTGGCTTACAATTGCAATATAAATCACAAAAATCAATATTTTCATTACACCCTCAATTGTGCCTTGCCAAGGTGTTAATGCGTTTGAGCAAGCACTGTTTAATTTGCTGAAAGCAAGTACGGGAAGATAGAAAAAAATAACAAAAGCAAGAGCAAAGCCCAATACCGTGGCAATGCCCATTATAATATTCATAAACTTATCGCCGAGTTTATCTGTAAGCCACTTTTCAAATTTATTCATTTCAACAGCTTCAAGGTCTTCCATACCTGAAGCTTCGGCTGAATACATAAGCATTTTATAGCCCAATATCATTGATTCAACAAAATTAACCATACCTCTGATAATAGGCAAGCCGAAAAACTTATGCTTATCCCTAATATGAGAAAATTCGTGATGCTTTACAACAATATCGCCGTCGGTTTTACGCACCGCTGTTGCTATACCGCGCGGGCCTTGCATCATAACACCTTCAATAAGGGCTTGGCCGCCTACTGAAGTTTTATGTATCTTTTTTTCTTCCATGCTGATTTGCCTTTCAATTTTTATTGATTTCAACGCCTTCATTTATTTCGGCATCCGCCTGAGTAGCATTTTGCTTCATATCATTAAGCTCATTTTTTGACGGACTGTTTTCAACAGGAAGATAAATAGTAACCAAAGTACCCTTACCTTCTTTACTGTCGATTTCAAGTTTACCGTGATGAAGATTTACTATTTCATTAGTAACCGCAAGCCCGATACCCGAGCCTCTGACAGAAACATTTGCTTTATAAAATTTTTCTTTAACATGAGGTAAATCTTCTTTACTGATTCCGCAACCTTGGTCTGCAATTGCGATTTTAACAAAATTTTCATTTTCAAGCTTTGTAAACTCAGCTTTAACAAATATCTTACTCGGTGCGCGTGAATATTTAAGCGCATTATCAAGAATATTCATAAATACTTGTTTAAGCCTGTTTGCGTCTGCATTGGCAACAGCCGGCACTTCGGGAATGCTGTATTTAACCTCAATTCCCTCACGAAGTGCTCTTTCACGGAAAGTAAATACTGTTTCATCAAGCTCTGCAAACAGATCAGTTTTAGCTAAGCGCAAATTCATTCTGCCGCTTTGAAGGCGTGAAAAGTCAAGAAGTTCCTCAACGAAACCTTCAAGTCTGCCTGCTTCTTTAACAATTACCTGCAAGCCTTTTCGTGTAAGTTCATCCACAGTATCATCTGTGCTGAGCATAAGAGTTTCGCCCCAGCCTTTAATAGATGTAAGGGGCGTACGAAGTTCGTGAGATATAGTAGAAATGAAGTCGTTTTTCATTTTATCTGTGGTAGATATTTCTTCTGCCATAGTATTTATAGAGTCACAAAGATTACCGATTTCATCATCATATTTTTTTTCAATACGAACTGAATAATCGCCCTGAGATATTTTTTTTGTAGTTTCCGTAATTTCCTGAACCGGAAAAATAATAGAACGGATAAAGAAAAGGTTAGAAAATATGATAAGTGCAAAAACAATAACAAGCCCAATAAAAACAAGAAATGTTAAAGTTGCCACTTGCCTGTCAATCTGCTCAAGAGATGATAAAACACGGATAGCACCGACATTATCGCCGTTTGAATCCTTAATAATTCTGCAAACGGCCATAACCTTTTCACCATTACTTATTTTGCCTATATATTTGGATTTATTACTATCGCTTGCCAAAGCTTCTTCATAATCAGGCATTTCTTGCTTTTCAATTGCAAAGCCACTTGATGATACAACAACTCTTCCGTCATTATCAATTATCCAAGTGGTTGTTTTTTCTTTATAGCTGTAACTGTCTATATACTCTGTGGCAGATTGCTCAAGTGTATTACCGACATCCAAATTTGCACTGAAATAGCTTACGGCAGTTGATGACGCACCTGAATTAAGTATACTTTCGACATTAGAATAATAAGTATTTTTTATTGCAAAGGCTGAAATTATAAAAACGATAATAAAAAATACCACAATAACACCGATGATGTTTATAAGCCACCTCAGTGTTATGCCCTCAATTTTTGGCAAATGCAATTTTTCTTTAGATATTTTTTTCATCACTTAAATTCCTGCCGATTAAATACAAAATAAATTACTGGTTATCGGTTATCCACTTATAACCGAGCCCCCAAATAGTCACAAGCCTTGTAGGACTTGATGGGTTATCCTCAATTTTCATCCTTAAACGCCTGATATTAACATCAACTATTTTTTCATCACCGAAATAGTTAGCACCCCAAACAGTTTTTAAAATGTCTGTTCTTGAAAGTGCGGCATTAGGATTTTTAAAGAAATATTCAATGATTTGGAATTCAACTTGTGTGAGTTCAATCATTTCACCGTTTTTGGAAAGTGTACGATTGCGCAAATTGAGTTCAAACTCATCAAGAACAATGCTGTCACCGGTAGTATCATTCTTTCTGAAACCTCGTGTCATTTCAACTCTTCTGTATACAGCGTCAACCCTTGCCATAAGTTCACTCGGTGAAAACGGTTTAGTTACATAATCATCCGCACCGTACATAAGGCCTGTAACTTTATCCATTTCCTGCGTTTTTGCGCTAAGCATAATGATACCCAAGTCACTTGAACGCTTGCGAAGCTCTTTGCATACGGAAAGTCCGTCGAGTTCAGGCATCATAATATCAAGAATCGCAACATCAAAGCCATTTTCATCCTGTGAAAATTTTTCAAGTGCAACAGCACCATTTTCAGCCTGCTCAACATTGTAGCCGCTACGAGTCAAGTTGATAACTATAAACTCTCTGATGGATTCCTCATCTTCTGCAACGAGTACCTTTTTCATACATATACCTCCTAAATCAGTATACTTTAATCATATCTCTTAACTTTTTAATGTTTATATCTATACCGGATGAGCTGTCTACCTTGGCAAGATAAACAAATCCGCTATTTTTCATAACTAATGAATAATCCTCATATTTAGGATCATTTTCGCTGTAACTTGAATTTATAAGGGTTATTATTTCAACTGCCTTTTTATTATTATTTTTATTAGTTAATTCAAGCTTTCTCTTTTCGCTGTCATAACTTGCTTTGATTTTTGAAAAATCATCATCACCGACTACAAGAATATAACCGTCACGCTTGCAAGCAAGTGAATAGCACTTGTGGGACAGCACGGTATTACCGTAACTAACCCAATTTTGAGTTGTAATTTCCGACGCTTGCTTTTTATTAGAAGCATCTTTCGGAATTTCAATAACTCCGTCGCCGTCAATATCCCTGCAAGTTGTAAGACTTGAACGAACAGTTGATTTAGTTCTGCCGGTAGAATAGCTGTAAAAAGGTGAAATAATGGAATTATAATAATCAGACCAATAAATAAATTCCGTCACCATTGATGAACCGTCACCACAAAGGGCGTCAGCATAAACAGAGGTTCCCTCGTCAGTTTTTGCGTATTTTATACTTTCATATGAAGTAATTGTACTGTCAAGCCTGGTTTCGCCGATAAGCTCCCTTTTCCCTGTTTCAAACGAATAAAGTTCCGCCCTCGGATTTTCACTTGAAGTTCCCGTTGCAAAAACAAGAAGGTCCTTTACACCGTCATCGTTAGCATCAACACAAATAAAATCACTGCCTGTAATTGCTTTTGATACAGCTTTAAGTGAATATGCACCGTTATTTTCATTTTGCGAATAAACATTTATTGAGGTACCTGTAAGTTTTGATACAACGCTCCAGCAAACGATAATTTCCATTTTACCGTCATTGTTAAAATCGCAAAAATCAACACAGTTAACATCTGTTGCAGTGCCTTCAATATTTGATACAACACTCCATTTATCTCCGCTCTTTTTAATTACAGCCATTGAGATAGTGCCGATTTTATTAGAAGGTTCGTAAAACGCAACAGCTTCGCTGATTTTATCCCCGTCAATATCTTTCAAAATAAAAGATGTTGTATATTTTCCCGTTGCCGGAATTTTGATTGAATAACCACCTTTGCAGTATTCATCAACCGCACTTTGAACACCGGCATTATCCCCGCTCGGAGAAATTGGTGAAATCAAATCATCAATTGAGGAGGAAAGGCGAAAATTATTACAACCGCAAAACAAAAAAGCTACAAGGCATAACATTACTATTACTTTAAAACCCTTAAATTTCGGCATACGCACTCCTCCTTATAAAATAAATTTATAATATTATAACAGAAAGTAACAATAAAATAAACAGCTTTTTTAAAATTATTTACATAAATATGACATTAGGTTTAAAAAACCAAACATAATTATCGTGATTTGTAACAAAAAAATAACAGTCACCGAGCAAATCGGCGACTGTTATTAAAATTAAAGATACATTTCAAGCGGTGTACCAATATAAGTTCTGCTGTCGGCTTTTTGAACCGACGGTGCTTTTACACTTGTGAGTTTTGTGCAATTTTCGAAAAAGCCATAATACTTTTCATCATAAGCACCCGGTAAATTGGCATAATCTTTAAGTTCTTTAATATTGGCATTTATTGTAACCTTTGTAAGCTTTTTGCAATTGAAAAACATACCTTTTCCGACCTTTTTGACTGTTTTCGGAATTGTTATTTCTTTCAAACCCGAACCTGCAAAGCACATATCCCCAAGTGTTTTAATATTTTTAGGGATTGTGTAAGATTTAAGCGACTTGCAATTACCGAAAAAACCATTAGGATAATCAACGAAATTATAGCTTGAAAGCTTTGTCAATGTTAAAGGAAGCTTAACGGATTTAAGCTTTTTACAGTTAAAGAAAATACCTGCACCTACATTTTTCGCTGTGCTTATATTTACGCTTTCGAGATATTTATTGTTGATAAAAGCATTATTACCGATTGACTTCACTTTTTTGGAAGCAGTAAATTTCTTGCCAACTTTTGCTGACGGATAAGCAATAAGCTTCGTGCCTTTTTTATCATAAAGAATACCGTTTTTTGAAGAATAATTTTTGTTATTTTTATTTACGGTAATCTTTTCTAACTCTTTGGCATCCATAAAAGCAAAATCTTCAATATGAATAATATTTTCTCCTATTGTAATTTCTTTAACCTTATTGTTGTTAATACCTGACAATACCGTTACTTTTTTATTTCCGATTTTTTTAGGAATTGTGAGCTTTGCTTTATTGCCTTTGTACGAAGCCACCATAATTCCGTTATTATCGCCGGGATAATATTCAAAATCATTACTTTTGGCAAAAGCAGAAAAATCCGCCATCGCAAAAGTTGATACTATAAGTAAAAGTGAAATAACGATTGATAAAGTCTTTTTTAAAGTATGTGTCATAATCTTTCCTTTCTTTTAATGATTGTTAATACTTATTATGTACTTTTTCGGCAAAGCAGAGAAAATCTTTAATTCTGATAACGGTACCGTCATCAAGAACCGCCTTACCGGTCATTTTGCCAAATACTTGGTGCTGATTAGTCACAATCAAATCAAGCACGCTTGTATAATCACTGCGGTCAATAATCGGCTCAAACTTCATTTCAAATCTGCCGTCTGAAGATGTAAAAGTCCACGCATCAATAAAATTATCACTGATATTAAACTTAACATCATCAATTTTATGTGCCACACCGTCATAAAAAATAACATTTTCGCTTGCGGCAGATGTGTCACCGAAACCGTAACCGATATTAAAGCCAAAGCGATGACCGTCAATATCACCCGAGCCTGAACCCCAATACCAAACATTGTCATAGGTCCAAACCCCTCTGCCCCAGTCAAGTGCGCCGAAATCTGTTTCAGGTGAAAATTCATACAGTTTTCCACCATATAAAACCTTGCCCGACGCTCTCATACAATTTATTTTTTGATTATAGTAAAATGCTTTTTTATCCGTTTTAAACGGAGTTGCAATTACCATAGTATCATCATTCAAACTTTCAAGCGTGATATTTGCTTTTAAGCCCTTACCGCCGTCAAATTCCGGAAAATCGCAGCGGATAACACGCTTACCGTCACGAACTAAAAATTCAATTCCGAGTTTGGAATTATATGTTTTCACATCACCAAACGATGAATCATTCGGCATATGAAGCCTGCCTAACGGAAACGGCAGAATGTTTCCCTGCGTATGCTCCCTCGGTACAGAAAAATCAAGAAAGCTTACGCTGTCAAGTTCAATATACCCAAGGTCAGAAACAGTAAAGCAAACAGCAATATTGTTTTTATTTGATATAACAGAATAATAATCCCATTCTTTAATACGGGTAATCCTCTTTTTAATATCTTTTCTGCTATAAGTCTGCACAAGGCTCTTGCTCCACCCCGGCTCACGCAAAGTTCCGTCAATATTCAACAACGGTTGTTTAGATGTAACTAAATGATTTCTCATAAATATTCCCCCTTATGAATACTTAAAAGATGTTTATTTATTGTCTAATAGCGGTTTAAGATATTGCCCTGTGTATGATTTTTCACAAGTGGCAATTTCTTCAGGTGTACCTGTGGCTACAATTGTGCCGCCGCCTTTACCACCCTCAGGCCCTAAATCAATAATATAATCGGCAGTTTTGATTATATCCAAATTATGCTCAATCACAACTACGGTATTGCCTGAATTAACAAGCATATCAAGAACAGTAGTTAATCTGTGAACATCGGCAGTATGAAGCCCTGTTGTAGGCTCATCAAGAATATAAATGGTTTTGCCTGTACTTCTTTTTGAAAGTTCGGTTGCAAGCTTAACTCTCTGCGCTTCACCGCCTGATAAAGTAGTGGCACTTTGACCTATTTTGATATATCCCAAGCCAACATCCTGAAGTGTTTTAAGCTTGCGGTATATTTTAGGCTGTGCTTCAAAGAATTTTGCGCCCTCGTCAACAGTCATCTCAAGTACATCAAAAATTGATTTGCCCTTAAATTTAACTTCAAGCGTTTCCCTGTTATATCTTTTGCCGCCGCAAACTTCACAAGGTACATATACATCGGCAAGAAAATGCATTTCTATTTTAACAATACCATCACCCTCACACGCTTCACATCTGCCGCCTTTAACATTAAATGAAAAACGGTTAGCCTTATATCCTTTTTGTTTTGCATCGGCAGTTTGCGCATAAAGTTCCCTAATATCATTAAACACACCCGTATATGTTGCAGGGTTGGAACGCGGCGTTCTTCCGATTGGTGACTGGTCGATATTTATAACTTTATCAAGGTTATCTGCACCTGTTATCTTATCAAATTTGCCGGGTCTTTTCTTTGCACCGTTTAAGGTATTCGCCAAATATTTATATAAAATTTCATTTACAAGGCTTGATTTACCTGAACCTGAAACACCTGTAACCGCAATGAATTTACCAAGCGGAAATTCAACATCTATATTTTTCAGATTGTTTTCCTGTGCGCCGAAAACAGTTAGCTTTTTACCATTACCTGCTCTGCGCTTTTCAGGAACGGGTATTTTGCGCTTTCCGCTTAAATACATACCTGTAATTGACTTGTCGCAGTTAATAATATCATCCACACTGCCTGCTGCAATGAGTTCACCGCCGTTAACACCTGCGCCGGGGCCTATATCAACAATAAAATCGGCATTTCGCATGGTATCTTCATCATGTTCAACCACAATAAGCGTGTTACCCAAATCACGCAGACTTTTAAGCGTACCTAACAGCTTATCATTATCTCTTTGATGAAGACCGATTGACGGTTCATCAAGAATATAAAGTACACCCATAAGTGAAGAACCTATTTGCGTAGCAAGGCGGATACGCTGTGCCTCACCGCCGGAAAGAGTAGCTGCCTCGCGTGAAAGCGAAAGATAATCAAGCCCTACACTGTTAAGGAAATTAAGCCTTTGCTTTATTTCATTTACAACAAGTTTACCTATCATCTGCTGGCGGGAGGTAAGTTCAAGATTATTTATAAATTCAAGTTCCTCTGAAATCGGCATTGAACAAAATTCGTATATATTCTTTCCGCCGACAGTAACGCTCATAATTTCAGGTGTAAGCCTTGCACCCTTACAATCAGGGCAGACGCAAGTTGTCATAACAGCTTCAATATCGCCTCTTGCCCATTCACTGTTCGTACTTTCATACCTGCGCTTAAGGTTAGGTATAACGCCCTCAAAATCTGTTTGATAATCGCCTGTACCATATGAAGTAACGCGTTTCATTTTAAGCTTTTTACCGCCTGTACCGTAAAGAATGGCGCGAAGTCCGTCTTTTGGTATCATATCAACAGGCACATCAAGCGAAAAACCGTATTCCTTTGCAAGTCCTTCATAGTACATTTTTGCAATTGTACCGTCTTTAATATTCCAACCGGAAGCTTTTACTGCACCTTGGTTGATAGAAAGCTTTTTATTAGGAATTACTAAATCAGGGTCAATCTCTTTGTATGAACCCAAACCACCGCATTTTTTACAAGCGCCGAAAGGATTGTTAAACGAAAACATCCTCGGACTCATTTCTTCAATCACGGCACCGTGCTCCGGGCAGGCATAGTTAAGTGAAAAAAGTTCTTCCCTGTCACCTATAATATCAATTATAACATTACCTTCGGCAAGGTGAGTAGCTGTTTCAATTGAATCAGTCAATCTTGATTTAATATCGCTATTTATTACAAGTCTGTCAACTATAACATCAATATTATGCTTTTTATTCTTTTCAAGTTTAATTTCTTCGCTTAAATCATATACAGAACCGTCAATTCTTGCACGCACAAAACCTGATTTACGAATAGAATCAATTTCTTTTACAAATTCACCCTTGCGCCCTTTAACAATAGGAGCCATAATTTGAATACGCGTTTTTTCTTCAAGCTCCATAACTCTGTCAACAATTTGGTCAACTGTTTGCTGTGTAATCTCCCTGCCGCATTTTGTACAATGCGGAGTACCGATACGAGCATATAAAAGCCTTAAATAATCATAAATTTCAGTTACGGTGCCGACGGTTGAGCGCGGATTTCGACTTGTGGTTTTTTGGTCAATTGAAATTGCAGGTGATAAACCGTCTATATAGTCTACATCAGGCTTTTCCATTTGGCCGAGAAACTGCCTTGCATATGATGACAGCGACTCAACATACCTGCGCTGCCCTTCGGCATAGATAGTATCAAAAGCAAGGCTTGATTTACCCGAACCCGAAAGTCCTGTAAAAACAATAAGCTTATCCCTTGGTATAGTCAAATCAATATTTTTTAAATTATGCTCTCTTGCGCCTTTAATCACTATGTTTTTATTCATTGTCACATTCCTTTCGTTTATTTTTTGCCTTCAAGTTCGGCAATTTGGTCACGAAGATATGCGGCATGCTCAAATTCAAGCAACTTTGCCGCTTCTTTCATTTCTTTTGTCAGTTCGGTAATCATCAGCTGGCGTTCTTTCTTTGAAAGGTGCTTTTTCTTGCCTTCAAGTTTTTCTTTAGATGTAATTTCAATAATTTGATGAACATCTTTTTTAATTGTTTTAGGTGTAATTCCGTGTTTGGCATTATATTTTTCCTGAATTTCACGCCTGCGAAGTGTTTCGGTAATTGCTCTTTCCATAGACGGAGTTACACTGTCGGCATACATAATAACTTCACCGTGTTCATTTCTTGCCGCTCTGCCAATAGTTTGCACAAGTGATGTTTCGCTTCTTAAAAATCCTTCTTTATCAGCATCAAGAATTGCAACAAGTGATACTTCAGGTATATCAAGCCCTTCACGCAAAAGGTTAATACCTACAAGCACATCAAATTCACCTAAACGAAGGTCACGGATAATTTCCATTCTTTCAATAGTATCAATATCGTGGTGCATATATCTTACTTTTACACCAAAACCTTCAAGATACTGCGTCAAATCCTCCGCCATAGCTTTGGTAAGGGTAGTAACAAGCACCCTTTCTTTAACGGCGGCACGAGTATTTATTTCTGATAAAAGGTCATCCATTTGGTCTTCCGTCGGTTTAACGGTAATAATAGGGTCAAGCAAACCGGTAGGGCGAATAACCTGTTCAACAATTTGTGCGCTGTGTTCCCTTTCAAACGCACCGGGTGTAGCAGAAGTGAAAATAACCTGATTTATCTTTTTATAAAACTCATCAAACATAAGAGGGCGGTTATCAAGCGCACTCGGAAGTCTAAAACCATATTCCACAAGACTTTCTTTTCTTGCTCTGTCACCTGCATACATACCTCTGACTTGCGGAAGCATTACATGGCTTTCATCGCAAAAAAGAAGAAAATCATCAGGCATATAATCAATAAGTGTAAAAGGAGCTTCACCTGGTTTTCTGCCGCTCATTACGGCAGAATAGTTTTCAATTCCCTTGCAAAAGCCTGTTTCCCTAAGCATTTCAATATCATTCATTGTTCGCTCTTTAATTCGCTGTGCTTCAAGAAGTTTGCCTTTGGCTTCAAATTCACTTACGCGTTCAACCATTTCATTATATATTTTATCTATTGCTTTATTCATTTTTTCAGGGCCAACAACATAGTGCGAAGCCGGATAAATTGCAACATGCGAAAGTATGCCCTCAACCTTTCCCGTAAGCGGCTGAATTTCACAAATTCTATCTATTTCATCGCCGAAAAATTCAACTCTTATTGCTGTACCGTTAGAACCGGCAGGGAAAATTTCAACAGTATCTCCCCTAACCCTGAATTTATTTCTGACAAAGTTAATATCGTTTCTTTCATATTGAATTGAAACAAGTTTTTCAATAAGCTTATCACGCCCGTAATCCATACCGGCACGAAGCGAAATAACCATACTTTTATAATCAATCGGGTCACCTATTGAATAAATACACGACACCGAAGCTACGATAATAACATCTCGCCTTTCAAACAAGGCGGAAGTAGCCGAATGGCGAAGCTTGTCTATTTCATCGTTAATGGATGAATCCTTTTCAATATAAGTATCAGTTGTAGGAACATAAGCCTCAGGCTGATAGTAATCATAATACGAAACAAAATATTCAACTGCATTTTCAGGAAAAAATTCTCTGAACTCACTGCAAAGCTGAGCCGCAAGTGTTTTATTATGTGCAAGCACAAGAGTCGGGCGATTAACTTTTTCAATAATATTAGCCATAGTAAAAGTTTTACCGGAGCCTGTTACGCCCATCAGTGTTTGCTCTTTATAACCGGCAAGCACACCCTTTACAAGTGAATCAATAGCCTGCGGTTGATCACCGGTCGGCTTATACTTACTAACTAATTTAAACTTATCCATATATATCAAACCTATCTCTTTTGGATATAATATTCCATATTTAAAATATTATAATATATTCTTTGCAAAAACGCAATACTTTGCACGGTAATGACAGTATTTGACATCTTCTTTACAAAAAATAATTACAACTGTGTAACCTTTATTGTTTATTTAGACATAATATGATAAAATTTGAGCAAAAAGATTTTGGAGGATATATTTATGGAAAGAAAAGTAGTCATTTTTGACCATCCGCTTATCCAGCATAAACTCAGCATTCTTCGTGATGAAAAAACAAGCACTAAAGACTTTCGTGAACTTGTTAACGAAATTGCAATGCTTATGACATTTGAAGCAACAAGAGATTTACCAACAGAGCAGATTGAAGTTAAAACACCTTGCGGAATTGCAAAGTGCAATCATATTGCCGGCAGAAAGCTTGCATTTGTACCTATTCTTCGTGCAGGTTTAGGAATGGTTGACGGATGTGTAAGCCTTGTTCCTGCTGCGAGAATCGGACATATCGGTTTATACAGAGATGAAACAACACATACACCTGTTGAGTATTATTGCAAATTACCAAAGGATATTGACCAAAGAGATGTTTATGTTGTAGACCCAATGCTTGCAACAGGCGGTTCTGCAATTGACGCTATCAGCCAAATTAAATTAAGAAACCCAAGAAAGATTGTATTTATGTGCATTATCGCAGCACCTGAAGGACTTGAAGCTCTTAAAAAAGCCCATCCTGATGTTGATATTTACTGTGCTTCGCTTGATGAAAAACTTAATGACGATGCATATATCATTCCGGGCCTTGGTGACGCAGGTGACAGAATTTTCGGTACTAAATAGTTTTAAGTTTAAAGCTATTTTCTATATCATTACAAAATTTAATATTTTTAGGAGGACTTGAAAAATGTCTAACAAACCAAAAGTCGGCAAAGACGGCATCTATGATGCAAGACAGCTCGGCACACCAAAAATGGTTGTACTCGGTTTCCAGCATATGTTTGCTATGTTCGGCGCAACTGTTACAGTACCTCTTCTTACAGGCTTAAGTATTTCAACAACACTTTTGTTTGCAGGCTTGGGTACACTTTTGTTCCACTGTCTTACCAAGTTTAAAGTACCGGCATTCCTCGGCTCATCATTCGCATTTTTAGGTGGTTATGCAGCAGTAGCACCAATGGCTAAAGACGGAACACCTAATATAGAAATGTTGCCTTATGCTTGCCTCGGCGTAGCGTGTGCAGGTCTTGTTTACCTTATTCTTGCCGCTTTGATTAAAGCTGTGGGAATTAACAAAATTATGAAACTTTTCCCTCCTGTTGTAACAGGCCCGATTATTATAGCAATCGGCTTGGGACTTGCACCGTCAGCAGTAAACAATTGCAAAAATAACTGGTGGCTTGCAGTAGTGGCACTTGTACTCGTAATTGTATTCAACATTTTCGGTAAAGGTATGATCAAGATTATACCTATTCTTCTTGGTATAATCGGTGCATATCTCACAGCAGTTGTAGTAGGTAACATCGGCGGAGTTGAAAGCTTTGCTATTGACTTCACAGGTGTTAAAGAAGCTGCTTGGATTGGTTTCCCAATCGAATGGTCATCAACCGTATTCGGCGGTGTTCATGACAGCGGCAAAGCAATCTCTGCAATCATCGCACTTGTTCCTATTTCAATTGCAACAATGATGGAGCATATCGGTGATATTTCAGCTATCTCTGCTACTTGTAAGAAAAACTATATTCAGGACCCGGGACTTCACAGAACTCTTTTAGGTGATGGCCTTGCAACAACTCTTGCTTCTCTCTTCGGTGCTCCTGCTAACACTACATACGGTGAAAACACAGGTGTACTTGCCCTTTCAAAAGTATATGACCCAAGAGTAGTAAGAATTGCAGCATACTTTGCAATGGCATTCTCATTCTGCCCTAAATTTGCGGCAATTATTGAGTCAATTCCGGGCGCAGTAGTAGGCGGTATCTCATTCGTTCTTTACGGTATGATTTCTGCTATCGGTGTAAGAAATGTTGTTGAAGCAAAGGTTGATTTTTCAAAAGCAAGAAATACTATTATTGCAGCTGTTATCCTTGTAGTAGCACTCGGCCTTACAGGCGGCATTACATTCACCGTAGGCGGCCACAATATTACTCTTACAGCACTTGCTGTTGCTTCAATCGCAGGTATCGTTCTTAACCTTATCTTCCCTGAAAAAGACTTTGACCCTGAAAAAGCATTTAATGCCGATGCAGTATCAAAGCAAATTGAACTTGAAAAAAAATAAAATAACAAATAAAGAGATGGGAAATTCTCACCTTTTTATTTACTGATTTAATGAGAGAGGTAAAATCATGAAAAAAACATTATCGCTTGCACTTGCAATAATTATGTGCATAACTTCCCTTTCCTTTGCAACTAATGTTTTTGCCGCAGATTCATCAAATTGTGCAACCGTTTTATTAGACGGTATTGAAAACAACAGCCTTATTGATGACACCGCAAACGCAATCAATGAATGCAGAACTGCATCCGGTAAAACTGCAATTCAGCTTGATAATACGCTTTGTGAACAAGCAAAGCAGAGAGCAAAGGATGTATTCGTTTACTTTAATTCAGACGATAAATACTTACCAAACGGTGATTTGGTTTCATCATATCTTTCAAACGCTGTAATATCAGCAATTTATTATTTTTCAGGAACTCCTGATTACAATACAATCAAAACAACAATTCAGTCTTACGCTTCACATCCTGTCGGCCAGTATGTTAACAGTATCGGCGTAGGCTTATTCACATTAAATGGCATTACTTCAATGTATGTAATTTACGGTGCAAACAGCCAAAGCACACCGTATACAAACTTTACCGACGCAAATGTAAAAGCAAGTGTCAACACACTCACAAGCAATATCACATTAAGAGTTCAGCAAGAAATTGTATACGGTAAGAATTTTGCTCCGCTTACAACATACGCTTATTTTGACAAAGGTATTAACCCTAACGGTATTACTTTAAGCAATGACCAGGTAAGTTATATAAGCAGCAATTCAAATATTGCTAAAATCAAAAACAGCGTTATTTATCCAAAGAGGAACGGTAGCTACAACTTAACCGTAACTCTTAATTCAAATCCTGCAGTAAGCGCAAGCGAAAGCTATGTAATTTCAGGCCTTTCAAAGCCAAAAGCAACTCTTTCTTCAGTAAAAAGTAAAAAGAAAAAGCAAATTACTGTAAGCTGGAAAAACAACATCAAGAATGTTTCAGGCTATGAAATTCAGTATTCTACTTCAAAGAAGTTTACTAAAAAGACAACAAAAACCGTTACAACAAAAGGTAACAAAGCAAAGTCCAAAAAAATTTCAAAGCTTAAAAGAAAGAAAACATATTATGTACGAATTCGTGCATATCAAAATCAGTCACAGGGCGAAAAGTTCTATGGCAGCTATTCAAAAACTTTAAAAGTTAAAGTTAAATAATAAAAAAATTAGAAACGGTCACATCGATTTGGTGTGACCGTTTCCGTTTTTAACTCATATCAAAATTTCATTTACATATTGCGAATTATTTGTATTGATAAATTCACCTGATAAAATCATTTGGCTAATTTCATCTTCTGTTGCCCACTTAACATCACAAACTTCGTCTTTTTGAAGTGTTAATTTTGAAACATCAATATCATTTTTATAAATGTATACATCAACAAAATCTTTATATAACTCACGCTTATAAGAAGTAAAAAGCGTGAGTTTTTCTTTATCCACAGTTAAGCCGAGTTCTTCTTTAACCTCTCTTACAGCACCGTTAATACTGTTCTCACCCATAAGCACAGAACCGCCGGTCCAAGCCCATTTTAGTCCTTCCTTTTTGTTGGAACTTCGCTTTTGAATTAAATACTCACCCTTGCTGTTTTTTATCCAAATATGTACTACTATGTGATATTCATTATTTAATGAATCAAATTTTTCTCTTTTAACAGTGTAACCAAGAGGCTTTCTGTTTTCATCATACGCATCCCACAATTCCATAATTGATTACTCCCTTGTAATAATCAGCTTAAAGCCGTCATTTATGTTATTTATTTCATCCTTTATAAATTTAGGATAAAGAAGATAATTATCAAGCTTATCAATATAAAGCCAGCAATATGTATTTATCCTGCTTTCCTCTTGCAATTCAAATTCAGGCTCAAAATGATTAAAATCAGTTTTAGAAATATCAACAAGATAATACATACCGATTTCGTGAAAAGTACTTTTACAATGAACAAAGAAACATTCATTAAGCCAAAGAGGTTTATAATCTGTTATATCTATTTTTAGTTCTTCTTCTATTTCACGCAAGAGTGCTTCTTCACTCGTTTCACCAAACACAACTCTACCGCCCGGCAAATAATATTCATTTGTTTTCGTATTCCTTTGCGCAAGTATTTTATCATCTTTTATTATAACACCGGCAACACGGTAATTAAAATACCCCTCTCTTGTTTTAAGAGTTAAATCCATATTCAACCTCCAACTCTGTAATATAATCATCAATTTGTGTATGAGAAATAAAAGTAACAACTTTTTTATCAGGATATTTTTCAAAAAGTGACAGCACAATCGGCTTGCAAACAGAATTGTACTTTTTAACATCTTCAATAAGTTCATCATTTACAGGCAGGAAACAAGGAAATTCTTTTTCCCTTTCTCTTGTTATAACACCGTAAATGCAATCATCAACCGGCAAATCAAGAAAATAAATAAGTTCGGCATTTTTAATCCTGATTTCAAGTGTTCGTTTAAAATTCCCGTCGATAATCCACTCGTCATTTGAAACAATTTCTTCCTGCTTTTGTTTGAATTCAGGCCTTTGCAAATGTGTTGCATCACTTTTCCAATAGATTAAATCCAAATTATATAACGGTAAGGCGGTTATGGCTGCAAGTTTTTTTGAAAATGTGGTTTTTCCCGAACCCGGGCAACCTATTACAGCAATTTTTTTGTATGGAAACATATCATTCCCACTCCTTTCAAATAAAATTAAAGCTCTTGCATATGCAAGAGCTTAACAACCGTGTTCGGAATGGGAACGGGTATTCATCTTTTCATCAGTTTTTGCTGACATCACCAATATAGCATAGTTTCATATAAATGTCAAATCATATATAACTAATTAAGCTCCCCTTTTAATATTATAAAGGAGAGCTTAATATATTGATGAGATATAATTTATTTAAGTTTTAATGCACGAATAGCGTTAAGAACCGCAATAACCATAACGCCCACATCGGCAAAAATTGCTATCCACATATTTGCTATACCAAGCGCACCTAACACAAGGCAAACAGCCTTAACTATAAGCGCAAACCAAATATTTTCTTTTACAATTTTTAGTGTATGAACAGAAATTTTGCGTGCAAGAGCTATTTTTGACGGGTCATCATCCATTAAAACAATATCAGCCGCTTCAATAGCCGCATCAGAACCAAGTGCGCCCATAGCAATACCAATATCTGCACGGGATAATACCGGAGCATCGTTTATACCGTCGCCTACAAAAGCAAGCTTCTTTTTAGGCGATTTTTCACCAAGCAATTTTTCAACCCATTCAACTTTATCGGCAGGAAGAAGTTCTGCGTGGTATTCATCAAGGCCGAGATTTTCGGCAACTCTTTTAGCTGTTTCTTTTGAATCGCCTGTAAGCATAACAGTTTTATCAATACCGCTCTTTTTAAGGCTCGAAATAGCTTTTTTTGAATTATCCTTAACCACATCGGATATTACAATGCAACCGGCATATACGCCGTCACAGGAAACATAAACCACAGTTCCCTCGTTATGTTCAGCGTCAACTGTAATATTTTCTTTATGCATAAGTTTAATATTACCGGCATAAACTTTATGCCCGTTAACAACAGCAGATACACCGTGACCGGCAATTTCTTCAATATCAGATACGCTGTCACGCTTAATTTCTTTGCCAAAATTCTTTTTAAGGCTGATACTTATAGGGTGGTTTGACGCACATTCAGCATATGACGCAAGGCCTACAATTGTGCTTTCGTCAAATCCGTTTGCGGGATAAATCCCCGTTACTTCAAACACACCTTTAGTAAGTGTACCTGTTTTATCAAAAACAATATACTGTGTATCCGAAAGGGCTTCAAGATAATTTGAACCTTTTACAAGTACACCATTGGCAGACGCACATCCAATACCTGCAAAAAAGCTCAAAGGAATAGAGATTACAAGTGCGCACGGGCAACTGATTACAAGGAAAGTAAGCGCACGGGTAATCCAATCACCCCACATTGCACTTTCACCCATAATCATTCTGACAATCGGCGGTAAAACAGCAAGAACAAGGGCACCACCGCAAACAGCAGGAGTATAATATCTTGCAAATTTAGTGATAAAGTTTTCACTCTTTGATTTTTTCATACTTGAATTTTCAACAAGGTCAAGTATTTTAGAAACAGTTGAATCTCCAAATTCTTTTGATGTTTTAATTCTTAATACACCTGTAAGGTTAATGCAGCCGCTGATTATTTCATCACCGCTTTTAACCGAACGCGGCACGCTTTCGCCTGTTAATGCGCTTGTGTTCAGCGTTGATTCACCGCTTACTACTACACCGTCAATCGGCACTTTTTCACCCGGGTTAACTATAATATCCGTTCCGATTTTGACATCGTCAGGGTCAACCTTTTCAAGCTTACCATCAACTTCGACATTTGCATAATCAGGGCGAATATCCATAAGCGATGTTATATTTTTTCTGCTCTTGCCCACCGCAACACTTTGAAAAAGTTCACCGATTTGGTAAAAGAGCATTACTGCTGCACCTTCGGCAAAATCACCGAGTGCAACCGCGCCGATAGTTGCAACAGCCATAAGGAAATTTTCATCAAAAACCTGGCCTTTTGCAATACCTTTAATTGCCTTTTTCAAAATATCATAGCCGATAATTAAATATGGAACGAGATACAGTACAAATTCCACCCATTTATTAAGTTGAACCAATTTTGATGTTATCATCAAAGCCACAAGCAAAACGGAAGAAATTATTATTCTTATAAGAACCTTTTTCTGCTTTTTACTCATATTACCACCCCACATTTAAAAGAAAATATCACAATCATCTTCAACTTTACGGCAGTTTTTAAGCACCTGCTTCATAACAGTCTTTTCATCTGCTCCGTCTTCAAACTCGACTTTCATTTTTTGAGTCATAAAAGAAACTGTTGCATTTGCAACGCCGATAGTTTTATTTGCCATATCCTCCATCTTTGCTGCACAGTTTGCGCAATCCACTTCAATACCATAAGTCTTTTTCATATTATCATATCCTTTCGGTTAATTATCATTACAGTTGAACAATCGCTCAACTATTCTATCTGTATTATAGTTGAACAACTATTCAATTGTCAAGTGTTTTTTTAATATTTTATGATGATTTTTACAAAAAGATACAAACATATAAAAAAGCCATAGCAAAAGCTCCAATTAAAGAAGCAATTGCTATGGCTTTGATATTATAATGTTTGATTTTTAAGTGCTTCACCAAGCGGTGTCTTTTTAATTTTAATAAGCATCATAATTGATACAAGGGTATAACTTATTACACCTAAAACAAACATTGTAATATAACAATTATTTGAAATTATATAAGGAATATACCCCGTCATTTGAGTATACAGATATGACTTAAAGCACCAGCGAAGAAGCAATGATATAATCGGTATTGATAATGCAAGTGACAGCACAACTACAATAGAAGTTATGACTATATACAGCTTTCCTATTTCTATATCAGAAAATCCTAAAATCTTCGTCATAGAAACAGATTTGCTGTTTTTCTCAATAATCTGCTTTGTTAGAATATACATAATAAGCAGGAATATCAATACGCCAAGTCCTTTGAACACCTTAACAAATTCGCTCATAGAAACCTGCATTTGAGTAACTACTTTAGTTAAATCTTTTTCGGTGATAACGGTTGCAATATCATCCGGGTCCAAATCATTTAATTTTTCATTGCTGAAATAGCCGGTAAAATAATCACTACTTTCATTAAATGCTTTTAAATAATCTGCCCTATTCATAAACACAGTTATTCCGGCATCATACTTATATGTACCTGAAACCTTAAATGTATATGTTTTATCCTTATACTCTTCTTTAAGCGTTACTTCATCTCCTCTTGAAATTCCAAACTTATCAGCCATTGCGCTTGACACAAGCACTTCACCTGTCGGAATTGAAGCAGTAATAAATTTACTTTGATTAGAAATACCGTAAATGCTTACATCATCATTCATAAACTTTTTATCAGTTGTTTGAAGTGAAGTCAGGCAGAACTTTTCTGCTTGAGTATTTTCAGTATCTTTTTCATTTATCATTATATACTGATATTTAGATATTTGGCTTTGCTTAACAACATTTGAATAGTCATCAAGCAGTGGACCGAACATTGAGCCGAATACTACCAGTGCGCCGGCAAGGATAATACCAAAAAACATTGTAAGATATGACGGAATGTTTTGAAACAAAATACGAAGCCTGAATTTTGAAAAGAAAGGCATTTTCTTCGGCAATTTTATAATATTCTTTTGACCGCTTTGTTTTAATTGACCGCGAATAAAATTAAGCGGACTGATTTTAAGTTTCTTTGAAAGCACCAAGAAATTGATTATAAGTGTAAGAACAAACGGAACTATCGTGGTTTCCAAAAACGCCTGCATATTCCATAAGGTTTTATAAGTTGTTAAAGAATAATTTGAATAATACACACCCACAAAAGCTTTTTGAAATGCAGTATATCCCAAAATATTGCCTACAATTGCACCTATAATTGTTACAACAGTAGGCAAAAACATATAATGCCTGATAAGCTGCGCTTTCGAATATCCCATTGCACGAAGTGTGCCTATCGCATTAGCTTCCTTTGTAATGGTATTTGATGTAGTAACAGAAAACAGGAATGCTACAACTATCATAATCAAATAAATCATAAGCATTACACTTGCTTTATCTGAGCCACCGTCTTCCTGCGCATATATAATAGATTTATTAGTATATTTTGCACTGTAATCCTTAATAGTAATTATATTACTGTCATTTATTTCAAAGTTATTTACAAGCTTTTTAACAGCTGATAAATCTTTATAAATCTGCGTACAATTATATAATTTCGCATCGCTCACAGCGTCAACTATTTTGTATATTTCATTTAACGCATCATCAAAATCGGTTGATGAATTATCGGTTTTATAATCATCAAGATTTATTTTAGGTGCTGTGTCAAAGGAATCAACATCCCAATCGTCTTGATTTTTTTCAGCGTCTTCCAAAACATTTTTTAAATTAGTATATTGCTTGGTTGTAATTCCGAGTTCCTTTGCCATTTTTGAATCATTGCCTATACCTGCATTTCTTATAGCGGTAAAATACTTTGATTCTAACTCCTTTTCAGCAATTTCAAATTCACTTTTAAGCCTTTTTATATATGGCTTTGCATCATCGTAAAGTGCGTCCACTTGATTTTGAACTATCGGTTCATCATATTTTTTAATTATCTTTTCAAGTGATTTCATTAAACTTTCGCTTTTTGTATTTTCGTCACTTTCATCAATTGTGGCTTTATTATATTTCCAAGCGTAATTTACTGTTTCGTGTGCAGAACTTACTGTATCGTATCCGCCATCAGTCATTATTGCAACACCAAAGCCGACTGCATCGAACATCATATCGGCATTGCTTTTGAATAAAGCACTGTAATCAGGAAGTGCAACCATACCGCAAACAAGGTATTTTTTACCTCTTATTAAAACTTTATCGCCCACATTTATATTGTTATTTTTGGCAAAAGTTCTGTCAAGTGCAACCTGATTTTTTGCACTTGGCATTTCACCGCTCATAAGGCATACGGTATTTACTTCTTGCCTTTGCTTATATATACGCAAAGTTTTGCCGAGGTTATTTATATCTTCTTCCTTATAATTTAATTCAAACAGCTTTAAATCATTTTGCTTTTCAATTTCAGAGAGCATCCTTTTATCAGGCTGAACATTGAAAGAAATATGTCCGTCTTCAATATTATATTTTGTTGCAACATCATCAAACATTGCCAAAACTGAATTATCGGCAACTAAAAAACCTGATGCAGCGCCTATAAAAAACACAATAAATAGAAATATTGCAATATATTTACCTGCATCGAATTTTAAATCGCGCTTAAATCTTTTATTCAAAGGATTTTGCATTTTTATACTCCTTACCATTCAAGGTCTTTTGCAGTCACTTTGTTTTCGTTTACATAATTTTTGCGAATTTCGCCGTCGTGAAGAGTGAAAACTCTATCCGCCATATTTTTAATAGCATCGTTATGCGTAACCATAATAACCGTATTACCATACCTTAGATTTATGTCTTCAAGAAGTTTTAATATTTCCTTTGATGTGTTGTAATCAAGTGCACCCGTAGGTTCATCACAAAGAAGAATATCCGGATTTTTAACTATTGCTCTTCCGATAGAAGTTCTTTGCTGCTGGCCGCCTGAAAGCTGTGCCGGCAATTTATTTGCTTGGTCAGCAATACCGAGTGTTGCCATAAGTTCATCAATATCAAGCGGATTATCACTTAAATATGCGCCCACTTCAATATTTTCCCTAACTGTTAAATTAGGTATCAAATTATACATTTGAAATACATATCCAAGATGCTTTCTGCGATACATAGTAAGCTGCTTTTCATTCATCAGCTTTGTTTTTTCACCGTTGATTGCTATGTACCCGTCATCAGCATATTCAATAGCACCGATGATATTCAAAAGGGTTGATTTACCCGAACCGCTCGGGCCGAGAAGCACGCACATCTCACCTTTTTCAATTTCAAGATTTATGCCTTTCAGCACTTCAATTTTGTTTTCGCCGTAACCAAAGTGTTTTTTTATGTTGTTTATTTCTACAAACGCCATATTGTTTCTCCTATTCTATTTATCATAGTTAGTGTTAGCTAACTTTCAAACGACAAAATTAGTTAGTTTCGCCTAACTTTGCTATTATAATACTACTAATAAAAGCAATTGTCAAATACAAATTTCACATATAAGCACTTTCATAAAGAAAAAGGATATAGCTGAAGCTATATCCTTTTAAATAATTAAAATTTGAATGTTTTACTTTCCCCTGCTTTAAATTGAACTGTTTGCGATTTACCGCCGACTTTAATATTAAGCTTTTGGTCAATATCCGAAGTAACAGTTGCACTTATTGTTTTACCGCTGTCTGCCCACTTAAGTTCAGTTACGGTAGCGCGATTGCGGGTTTTAATTCCTTTAAGCGTTCCGTTTTCAAAACCTGAATTCGGAAGTGCCGGAAGAAATTCAATATCATCATTATGTGAATAAACAAGTGCTTCATTTATAATACCGAGATAGCCTATCGCAAAATCAGTACAATAGCAACTGCCTTGGTCATAATCGTGGTTAGTCATTAGTGAATCATACCTGATTTTATGGTTCATAAGTTTAACAAGGGCATCGGTTAAAGAATCTGAATCTTTTAACCTTGAAGCAATAAGACTGCGGTGAACAAGTGCGTGTGACGCTTCATTTTCACTCTGTCTATTTGCGATTGCCTGCTCGCAGGCTTTCGACAGCTTTTCATTTCCCTGCGTTTCAAAAAGCGGCCATACACCGTAAAGGTGACTTAAATGGCGGTGTTCATTGTTTTCATCAAACGAAGTTGTTGCCCATTCTTTAAGAGCGCCTGTTTCATCATAAAGATATGGTGGAAGATTTTTTTCAAGTTCCTGCCATTTAGATGTATCTGCACTTTTATCAACATCGCTCATAACTTTGATAAGCATATTAAGATTATCACGGCAGGCAGAAATATCAATTGCGCAGTTAGCATCCGACGGACTTTTATAATTTGATGGGTTATTTTCAGGCGAATAGCTTGGCAAAATGCAATATGTTTCACCGTCATTTAATGATGTTTTGCCCTTTTCATAATGAATAGAACCATCTTTAGCTGTGTAATATTCGGGGCTCATCAGCTGACTCCAATAATTTGCACTTTTCACCAAAAGCGGATATAAAATATCTTCTTCAAGCCTTAAATATCCACGCTTTTTAATTTCTTTAATTTGGCTTTCTGTTAAGTCTTTTTCGGTAACAGAGAGAACCGATTTGAGTTTTTCAAGGTCAAATTCATCACTTAAAGGAATATTGATATTACCATATGAAAGAAGAGTTTCATAAAGCGGGTTAATCATCCAAGATGTGCCGGCGTTCCAATATCTGAAAGGATAAGGATAGCAGGTTTCGGTGATTACAGCTTTATCACCGTCAGTATTAACCGGTGCCTGAATAGCGTCTTTAAACCCGTGAGTTGCATATGCATTTTCTTCCCAATCAGGAAGTTGACGCAAAATGAAATATGCATAGCCGATAGGACTGCGTGACATATTACTCGTATTCATTGAAGATGTTTGCAAATTAACATTTGCGTCCATTGTATATTTACTGCCCCATCCGGTGTTAAATTCGCCTGTCCACATACCGTAAAGTCGGCTTGTAGAATAGCCTGAACAGCAAAGATATGCATATCTGCCGGCATAATATGTACGCTGGGCAAGGGCGGAATTTATTTTCTTTTTACCCTTTTGCGCTTTTAAAAGTGTTTCATTTGAATCAAAATTATCATCACCTAACGAAAGTGTAACGCTGTCAAATTGAGGCTGATAAATTTTCAAATGATTATTTAACGCTTTATCATAATCAAAATTATTATTTCCTGCATATTTTTCAGCAACGCTTTCAAGCTTTGCAATGCAATCATCAACAAGTTTGAAATCATTTTGCTTTTCAAAATCATCAATCTTTCCCATATCGTAAGTTCTGTCGCTTACAGTAAGAAGATATACACTGTCAGCATTGCTAATTTTAATGCCTGCATTTTCACCCGAAAACTGCGTTTCGTCTGTTTTTTTATCTATTGAAACTTTTTCTTTGCTTCCGCCTGAAGTGATTACATAAGTTACTGTTGCATATCCACCGTTTTTCAGTTCGCTTTTTTCATAATCAGGATAGTGCGAAACAAGCGCAAGGAAGTTTGCGTTATCATCAGTTAACTTTTTATACTTCATATTAGCTTCGTCGCTGTCGCCGAAGTTTGCAAGAGTCGAAAGGTCATCAAATGATAAAGTCAAATTAAGTTTACTGCCTGAAGATGATTTATCAAGCTTTGTAATCACAACATCATCTGCCATTGAAGTGAATGATGTACGCTTCCAAGTACCGTTTTTATCCGTAAAATCAACACCGACCTGTGATGTTTCATAATCTGTATAGCGAACATATTTTTCACTGCTTTTCTTATCAAAATCAAGCCTTAATTGGCAGCTCGGGTGATAACGGTATACATCATCATAGCTTGCATTATCCGTAATATCTTCACCTTTAACAATACTTTGCTTTACAGTTTCAAGTTCATCATAAGTTTGCGGGCATGTACGCTGATTTTCATTAGGCATTATAAAATGCATATTTTGAAAAATAAATGTATCGCTGTACGGACTGCCGCTTGTAATAAACCCTTGAAGTCCGTTACCGGATACCATACCCTGCCTCCAAGATTTAGTTTTATTTTTTTTTGAATCTTTAAGCTCGGTATAATCATATGAAAACGAAATTTTAGAAGTATCTTTAAAAAGAGATTTGATATCACCTTCGCTGACTTTGTCCCCTGAACAAGATGCCAACGAAAAAGCAAAAGTTCCCGTTAATAACACACAAAGTGCTTTTTTTACATATTTATTCATAAACTCACCTCGTAAAAATTATAACATACAGGCATAAAAATAACACGACATTATCTTTACCTAAATGTCGTATTATGCTATAATGTGCAAGGTGATATAAATGGATTTTATTTGGAACAAAATACAATTTACAATAACGGACTTGGGTGGTGGCAAACTCGGCGAAAAAATACCGATGCACGCTCACGCAAAGGGCTGCTATGAGCTGCATTTTGTAACCGACGGTAAAGGCACACTTATAGCCGATGGCAATAAAATTGAACTGAAGAAAAATGATTTTTTCATTACAGGGCCGAATATCAGGCACAGCCAAAATTATGATGAGCAAAACCCTATTGAAGATGTATTTATTTTGATACAAGTTAAAAATGATAAAAGCAAAAATGTATTTTCAAGTATTTTTACGCAGCATAATTTTTGCTATCTTGAAAATGTTGACAACAAATTTGCAAAGATGCTTTTAAATGAGTGGAAAAATAAAAATCCGGATTACGAAAGTGTAATATCAGGATTGATGATAATTATTTTAACGCAAATTACAAGATTGCTTTTACCAAAAGATTTTCAAGAATTTACAAACAAAGAAAACTTAAATGACAAACGATTTACAATAATAGAGCAAGCTTTTTTGTATGAAAGCGATATTACTCTTACCAAGCTTTCGCAAATGATAGGCTTGTGTGACAGGCAAACGCAAAGACTTTTAAAAAAATACTATGGCAAAAGCTTTAGGGAAATAAAAAAAGAATCCGGTAGATAAAAACAGCACTTTGCTAAAAGCAAAGTGCTGTCAGCGTATAGAAAAAGCAAAATTTTAAAGTTCTACACACTGGTAGACTTCGAGAAAGTGAGATAAATTTCGTATTTTGCGAGTGGGAGCTGTACGACGGTACTGCCCCCGAGCAAAAGACGGAAAGCGCCAAAAATGGCTTGGACTCGATGTCCAAGCCATTTTTTCACAATCCCTCCGAGTGCAACAAGTTGCACCCACCTCCCTTTACAAGGGAGGCAGAAATGTATATTTACTTTAATAGGCGCGCTTTAGCCGCTTTATCGACAGTCTAACTGTTAAATAGATTTAAGGAGTGCCGGAAGTCTTGTAAGTGCGCCACCAAGTCTCCAGAAAATCTTATTAAAACCAACAAAGCTTGATTCATCATCATTGAGCATCATAAGAAGACCGTCAGCCATCTTTGGCGAGAATACGCCCATACTCATAGCTATAAAGTTACGAATCGGAATTTGAGTAGCCATAGCTGCAAGCATTTTACCGTCACCGTTTGCATCTGAACCCATACCACTCATAATCTTTGTAATCATATTGCAAAGCTTACCGCCCCATTTTGTATGGCGTGCATCATTAAGGCAGCAATAAAGGTCAATCTTCTTATTTGTATCAATTTCAGGATTTGGAAGTTCACCGTAAACAGCAGCAAAATCATCACGGGTAATGTTAGCAACATTGTTATAATAATTAGGAGCTGTCTGCCTGTAATCAGGAACTTGAGCATCTACTGTTGATTCAACATTGATTTCAGCAGTAAGCTTAGGGTCACGGCTTGATGCAGCTACGATGATTTCAAAATCGCCTGTTTCAACAAACCAATCATTGATATTAACATTATAGAATGCGAAAGCTCTCTTTGAAAGTTCAAGTGAAACTTCCTTTTCTTCGCCTGCTTTAAGAAATACTTTCTTAAATGCACGAAGTTCCTTTACAGGACGATAAATTGTAGATTCCTTATCAGCTACATAAACCTGTGCAATTTCCGCGCCGTCTACATCACCTGTATTTTTAATTTTGAAAGATACTGTTACTGTATCTGTATCCTTAATCTTATCAGCAGAAAGTTTAATATCGCTGTATTCAAATGTTGTGTATGAAAGACCGTAACCGAATGGGAACACAACATCAAGATTAGCTGAATCGTAATATCTGTAACCAATAAATACGGATTCCTTATGTTCCGAAGTTACAGGGCCACCCGGATAATTACCGAAAGTAGGATTAACTTCAAATGAAGTAGGATATGTTTCAGATGTTTTACCTGATGGGTTAACAGCACCGGTAAGGATATTTGCAACAGCAATACCGCCAGCCTGACCGCCAAGGCCTGAATTAAGAAGACCTTTAACCTCATTAAGCCATGGCATAAGAACAACAGAACCGCCTGCAAGAACAACTACTGTATTAGGATTTGCATTAGCAACAGCAGAAACAAGAGCGTTGTGGTTAGCCGGCATATTGATGGTTTCTCTGTCATAACCTTCACCTTCAAAATCTTCGGTAAGGCCGACAAATACAACTGCAACATCAGCATTTTTAGCAGCTTCAACAGCCTGCTTTGTAAGTTCGGCATCACTTAATCTGTTCTTATCCTTTTTAGTAGGAGCAGACTTGTAATAACCCTGTGCATATGTAAGGTCAACACCAAGCTTTTCAAGTTCATCATATGCATTTGAAAGCATTGTAGGATTGATAACAGATGAACCGGCGCCCTGGAAACGAGGAGCTTTTGCCATTTCACCTATAACTGCAACCTTCTGTCCTTTTTTAAGAGGAAGAATTTTATCATCATTTTTAAGAAGAACCATAGAACCCTCTGCAACTTTCTGTGCGATTGCGTGATGAGCTTTCGGGTCAAATGTATGTTCATTTTCAAGAGCCGGCTTTGATTTCATAATAAGATTAACTACATTGTCAACTCTTTCATCAAGCACTGCCTCATCAAGTTCACCGTTCTTAACTGCTGCTACAATTCTATTTTGGTTAAGTTTTCCTGAACTTGGCATTTCAAGGTCAGTACCGTTTTCAAGGCCTGGAATTCTGTCAACAGAAGCACCCCAGTCAGTAACAATCAAGCCTTCAAATCCCCATTCGTCACGGAGAATATCCTGCTGAAGATGCTTATTTTGTGACGCATAAATACCGTTAATTCTGTTATATGAATTCATTACAGTCCAAGGCTGTGATTCCTTAACTGCAATTTCAAATGCAGGAAGATAAATTTCACGCATTGTTCTTTCATCAATTACTTCGTTGAGAACCATACGAAATGCTTCCTGTGAGTTACAAGCAAAGTGTTTAAGTGATGTACCTACACCCTTTGACTGAACACCGTTGATAACACTTGCAGAGCATTTACCTGCAAGATATGGGTCTTCACTGAAATATTCAAAGTTACGACCGCAAACAGGTGCACGCTTAATATTTGTACCAGGGCCTAAAATAGTTGAAACTTTTTCTTTCAAACATTCCTGGCCCATTGCTTCGCCCTCTTGCTTTAAAAGGTCTTCATCCCAAGAGCAAGATGAAGTAGCAGCCGGCGGAAAACAAGTTGCAGGAACTGAATTTCCAAGGCCTATTCCGCCCTTCTTTTCCTCACCCTCGGCAGGAACATAATCCTTACCTTTTGCTTTACGCAAACCGTGAGGTCCGTCAGTAATCATAATTTTAGGAAGTCCAAGCTCAGGTGCTTCCTCAAGATGCCAATAGTCATAACCTGAAACAAAAGCTGCCTTTTGTTCAAGTGACATTTTTTTAACGATTTGTGGGTATCTCATACACAAAAACGCTCCCTTCGAATTAGTAACATACCTATTATACAATAAAAAATTCATCATATCAATACAATTTTTGTGCATTTTTACAATTTATTTTATGTTTTGTATTCCTCTATATTACCTAAATTCCCGTAATCATTGTTGAAATAACCAAACCTATAAGTAATAGTATATAGTTTATCACGGTTAGTTTCGATATTGTCAAATATTTCTTTATCACACTTAATTCTGACAAATTTCTTCAATTCTAAATTGTTTAAAACTATATAGTAATTACCTTTTTCGTCTTTTTCCTTTGCACTTATACTTGTCAATCCAACTACTTCTTGCTCTTTTGTATTTGCAGTTAAAAATGAACCTATACCGATAAGTAATATGATTACCAATCCAAATAAAAACACTTTAATATTTTTTTCAGAAATCAGTTTATATAATTTGATAATAGCTAAAACTATGAATACTAAAAATAATGCAAACAATAAAACATTAAATATATTAAACAATTCGTTATTAAAATTCATCCATAAGTAATTCAAAAAGAATAAGTCAGCTAAAATTAACAAGAACACACAAATCAATATAACGCTAATAATCACTTATCATCCTCCTTATATTTCATACCAGCCTGAAAACTAGCACTGACATCAATAATACCTTTTGATTTACATTTTGACTTTAAATCGTTTATTTTATGGGAGTTTTCTATTAGAATTCTTTTATATCAAGTTGTAATCTTTGATAAAAAATAAGTTTTTTCATTTAAAAGTCCTTCCTTTATAATTGAATTTGAGTTATAAGATATTTAAATATAATTTTTGTTAGGATGATTTCAATTCTGAGATTTTATACTCAACAATAAAAATATTTGCAATCAATATATGAATATTCATTCCACAATTATCTGCCATTTTTTAAATATAAAATACCCTATATGAATCCCGATAAAATAAAGTAAAATATCGAAAACATCAAAAAATCCGCGCATTGTTGCAACCTGAACAAGCTCAATTGCCAAAGAAATTACAATTGAAAATATAAAAAGGTTGCTGTATTTTAGCTTTCGCACAAAATACCCCATTGGGATAAATACAGCAAGATTCATTATGCTCTGAATTGCCATTTCCCGGTTTGAAAAAGTATCTATTAAACCGGTTAAGGGATTAAATATAAATACTCGTTCAATTGAAGATCGTAAAAATAGTGCAACAAATAATATTGCAAAGTAAGTAACACACATAATAAAAAACAAGTACTTATTTACTCTTTTATTGATGATTAAGTTCAAAGCAGCTATACATCCTGCTATGAGTATAACAAGGGCCAAAATACTTACGACAGTATATTTAATACCTGAACTTTCGATAAACAACGGTATAGCGTCCATTATGACACTATAATATAATAAATATCCTATAATTGCCCCCAATAATGTTATAACAAAATTCTTCAATAACTTTTTACCGTTAATTTTTTTCATAATTATCTTATATACTGCTCCATTCATCATATATACTCATACTGTCATTAACAAATTCTTCGATTGAGTAAGAATCTTTTAATAAATTCTCATCATTGAAAATCGCTATGTATCTAAAATCATTTTTAATAACAGTAAGAGCGTAACTTACAGAATTACCGTCAATATCATAATAAAGAGTGTATTTTTCTTTTTCAACCTTATTTTTAAATGAATACTCGCTTTCGTCAATTATTTCAAAATCATCATTTAAAAAGCTATATTTGCCCTGCTGATATGAGCACAAAAGTCTTATATTTTGGTTGTTATCTGTATAATATTTTTCTAAATATCCGGCTTTTGCAATAGGATTGTCAACACAAATATAATACGAATTCAAATCCGAAATAACACCCGAATATTCATCATCAAACGATAAATTGACATCGGAAACATTTTTTATCTTTTGTGTGGCTGCCGGAATGGCAACAACAAGTTGAAAACAAAAAATAAATACAAAAGGAATAATAATTATTCTTTTGACAGAAGAGTTATCTGTATTTTTATTTTTTAAATTTATAATTTCAGAAACTATACAAATGATTGTTATGATATTAAAAACTATCAGTAATAAAAAGAGCAAATAACCTGCAAACGAAAAATACAAATCAATCGGAATTTCGACATCCAGTTCAACAGGAATTTTTGTTTTTATAACATAACTGTATACCAATATCATGCAAATGATATTCAACAGTAATTGTATTGTTAAGCAAATTATTGTTGAGCTCTTTTTAAGCGTCATATTTTTACACTCCCGTCTGTATATTTATATGCATACCATCCGTTTAATGTATTGCATCCCTTTGTAATATTAAAAAAATAAGTTTCATTAGCGTTCCAAAAAACAACTCTTTTACTTCCCCATATTTTATTATACATAGCTCTTATTTTGGCCACTGTAAAATGTTCGTTTATATTTGAGTCATTTTTCCAACTTGCTTTGTCTCCCCAAAATTAAGTATAGCATACCGTGTCAAAGCAGGTCAAGTTTGAATCATAAAGTTTAGGCACTTCGCCTTTGTAATCTTTTTGAGTATTGCAAAAACGGTTACATTGTCCTTAAAACCGTGGGTATAATAAGTATAATTATTATCCGTCTTTTCCCTGATAACCTTACCGGTACTGTTATATGAAAAGGGAGAAGCTTTATTAGAAAGCTTCTCCCTTAATCATTATACTTAATATCAATAATTTTCAGCGCTTATTTCAAAAAAGCTTTGCGGGTGATTACAAGTCGGGCAAACCTCAGGTGCTTTTGTGCCTACTACAATATGGCCGCAATTGCGACATTCCCAAATTTTAACCTCACTTTTTTCAAATACTTTCATTGTTTCAACATTTTCAAGAAGTTTTCTGTATCTTTCCTCGTGATGTTTTTCAACTGCGGCAACAAGTCTGAACTTTGCCGCTAATTCAGGAAAGCCCTCTTCTTCAGCTGTTTTTGCAAATTCGGCGTACATATCAGTCCATTCGTAATTCTCACCGTCGGCAGCCGCCTTAAGATTTGTTGCGGTATCTGAAATTCCCTCCATTTCCTTAAACCACATTTTTGCATGTTCTTTTTCATTATTTGCAGTTTTTAAAAACAGATCCGAAATCTGCTCAAATCCCTCTTTTTTAGCAACAGATGCAAAATAAGTATACTTATTTCTTGCTTCGGATTCACCTGCAAAAGCAGCTTCAAGATTTTTTTGTGTTTTAGTTCCGTCATATTTGCTCATAATTATTACCTCCAAAAATATATTGATTAAAAATCAACTAATTATACTTTAATAATACATTTATATATAAAAAAAGTCAATAGAACAAAAGCCTTGAGTAAAACAAAAGTTAAACTCAAGACTTTTTGTGTAATAGCGTGTAATAGTAGGATTACACGGAGGTTGGGCTACATAATATTTTCTTTGATAACTATATCATCACCGTTAAGCAAAGCTATAATTCCGTTTGAATCAACTGTTGCATAAAGCTTGGATTTTGAAATGTTTTTAAGCTTATACTTAACATCGGGATATACACCTTTCATCTCATTGCAAAACACTGCAATATCAGGCATCAACTTTTTTACTAAATAAAACGAAGTAGAATAAAAATAACCGTGATGTCCTACTTTAAGCAAGTCTACTTTGCCGATTTTATCGGCAATTTGCTTTTCATCCCCTGCTTTATAATTTATATCACCTGCAAGAAATACTTTGCTGTTACCGATTTTTACAAGCGTACCGACACTGTTTACATTTTCGCCGAACTTGATTTTATGTGACTTATATTTTCCGTTGAAAAACTCGATTTCAAAATCACCGAGGGTAACGGTTTTTTCATCAAAGCTTTCCACAAGCTCTACATTATTATTTTTTATTGCGCAAAGCATTTGGTTATACACTTCCAAATTATCCCATCTGACGCGTTCATACCGGCAAATATTTTCTTCTCTGTACGGTTTTAAATATGCGGTTTTAACATTTATATCAGGATTATTTATTACAGTATCAAAACCGCCTATATGGTCAGAATGGCAGTGCGTACCCAATACAAAATCAATATTCACCTTATGGTTTGAATCACTGAAATTATCAAATAGATATTTTATTACAACATCTTCATATCCTTTTAAATTAAGGTGTGGCTTATCTTTCGGAAAGTCTGTATCTTCCGCCGAATCAATCATTGCAATTTTTCCGCAGCTTTCAAGAATGATACAGTCCGAATGACCTGTATTTAAAAAATGTATTTTTCCTTCCATTTTCATCCTCTTATTTAATAAAGTTTTCTAATATGTACTTAACAATCGGCTCGTTATTTGAGCAAGCAACATTTTTAGTTATTTCTTTAATTTTTTTGCTTGCATTACCGGAAGCTATCGGCAAAGAAGCAAATTCAAACATAGTTAAATCGTTTAAGCTGTCACCCACTGCAATAGTTTCATTTTTTGAAACACCGATCAGTTTGCACAAATTAAACAATGCGTCACCCTTTGAAACACCTTTTGCCATAATTTCAATATTATTATCCATAGAAGTGGTGAAATTTATTGTTTCAAATGAATTCAATATATCATAACATTTTTTTCTTTCGTCTAAATCACTGAAAAACACATTTATAAGTTCTGTATGATTCAAATTTGGAAGTTCGTTTTTCAGTGAATCAATACCCAATCTCGTATTTTCAATAGTTTCAATATAATATTTATCTATCTTGTAATAATCATATGATTTTAAATTCAGTTTTGATTTTTCGGTTTTGGGTGTTCCGAAATCAAAAAATTCAATCATAGTATCATAATTTGATAAAAGTTCAAAAAGTTTTTTATTAGTAATTTCATCAATATAATGCTCAAATATATTTTTCTTCTTATTTTTATCTAAAATCACAGAACCGTCTGAATAAATAATATATCTGATACTTTTATTATCAAGCAACGCTTTAGGAATTTCATCGTATGTTCTGCCGGTGCAAATCGCAAATTCAACTCCTAATTTTACCATTTCATCAATTGCATTTAAGTTTTCTGCCGAAACATTTGAATTATCATCAAGAAGTGTACCGTCAAGGTCACAGGCTAAAAGTTTGTATTTCATACTTATCTCTTTCTTTGCTTTTTATTTAATTATAATAAATAAGAATATACAAAATCAAGCTTTTTTCTTTCTGTGAATAACAAAGCGGTTAAGCGGATAAGTCCAAAGAGTAGGAACAGTCATAACAATAAGCTTGGTAAGCAATACAATAAATACGCTGTCGTGCCCGCTGTTTTTAATAAGAGTTCCCAAAAAAGAACCAAACCAAGTATTAAAAGTAATTGTGCATATAACCATAATGGTGTATAAAACTGTCGAAAGAATAGGATTAGCATCAGCTTTAAAAGTCAGCTTTCTGTTCATAATATAAGCTGCGGCATAGCCTATTACTGCCGAAATAAAATATGAATACATATATCCCTTATATTCAATTCCCAAAAAAGAAAGAACAGCGTTATCGGTAACGGGAACTTCATTAAGAGATTTAAAAACAACATATTGCAAAACCCAAAATACAGCAAGTTCAAGCACCGAAGTTGATGCACCGGTAAAAGTAAATTTAATAAATTTCCATATTTCTGCGTGTTTATTGACAAATTTGATTATCTTATCTTTAAAAGTATTTTTGCTGTCAACAGCTAAAGATTCATCTGTATATATAATATTATTTTTCATAATTTAACCTTCAAATAAGCGAAATGCTGTAAGCAATTTACAACTGCTTGCAGCAATCATTGTTCAATATATGTATATTGTACATTTGAATAATCATCATCGTTATTAACACTTGCAAGGCAAGCAAATCCCGAAACGGTCATTACTGATACTACAAGAGACACAGCTAATACCGATGACAATGCAGTTTTAAGTTTTTCGCTCATATTATCGCTCCTTTCTTAATTCGTTGGCTTAATTGTATAACACCACAATTAAAATATAATCAAGGTTCGGTAAAAAATGAGTAAAAATTCAGTAAAAGCTTCTTATCGCTTATTTAACATAAACTTAAAATAATTTAACGCAAACATAACAAAAGAGCGCTGTAAAAAGCGCCCTTTCAAATAATATATTCTATTTCTTAACAAGTTCAATTTGAGCTTTATAATCGCCGTAAACCCAACAGCCTGATGAATTTTCGATATTTGGTGTTATATCATAGTAATCCCTGCCTAAAGAAATATCATCACTTTTATATGATGATAAATCAACCACCATTCCGACACCGATTTTATCATTATTCAGATTAGACTGTGAGCCTATAACAGTTACTTCCTTTGAATTCATAGAAATAACATTAGCTTTGTAACCGTCAGGTACATTCGTAACAGTTACAGAATCTTTATTAACCGCAATCTTTTTAGTTTTATAGGTGCTTGGCACATTTACGGTAACGGTGATTTCCTTAACATCATCAAGAATTACTATTCCGTCAAGTGTTGTAACATCAAACTTAATAGTATTTTTGCCGACATTAAGTTGTGAAAAATCAATATTACCTATATTTGCATCTTTAATTCCCGAATCTTCAAGAACTGCGGAAGATACTTTATTAACACTGTATGATACATCAAATTTGCTTTCATCAACACCGTCCGGCTTGCCGGTAAATGAACTTGTTACATTCAATGTCATTTCTTTTAAAACAGGAATGGTAACAGTAAGGTTTTTGGAATCGGTATCAACCGATACATAATCAACTGCATTGCCGTTGGCATCAACAGGCACAGCGGTAATATCAATAGACTGTGTGGATTTAAGTTTATTTTCTATATCCACATTTGCAACAAGTTTTTTAACTTTTGATACATATGATTTAGGCCCTTTTACCTTTGCAACTTTTTCACTGAGCAAAGTTTCGCCCATAACATAACCATCCGCAACAAAATCATCGTTGGTATAAGTCAAATCAATATCAAGTGTTTTTTCATCTTCTACATCAAAGTAAGCTTTATACACGGTAGGATAATATGATGAAATAGTGAAATCGGCATTTTCGTTTACAGATGAAACGGTTATAGGCACTTCATAATTTCCTTTAGATGTTACAGCATTTGTTTGAAGCTGAACTTTAAGGTCATCTGCTGAAATATCCCTTGCAAGATATTTTTTGCAATTAACAGTTACATCAACATCAATTTTAGTATCCCCATAACACTTGATACCAAGCTGGTCTGCTGCAGTATTGCTGAAATCAACATTAACAGGAACAGTAATGTTTTTGGTAGTTTCGGGTGAAAGGCTCATTGATGTTGAAATCCATATAATAACAGCTGTAATAATTGAAAATACAATCAAATATTTATCATTATAAACAAGCTTTCTTAAAGAGAATTTTTTGCTGTTTTTATTATCTGTGTTTGCCATTATTTCTTTATCCTCCTTACAAGCTTATTGATAATTTTATCATCATCGGAGGAACCTGACGGAATAAACTGAGTAGTTAGAATATCTCTCAAGTCACCGTATGAAACATCTCTTTGCAAAATTCCGCCCTTTGCCACGGAAATAGCACCTGTTTCTTCACTTACAATTACAACCAAAGCGTCGCTTTCCTCTGTAAGCCCGATACCAGCCCTATGCCTTGTACCGAGCGAAGATGATACAAGCTTTTTAGTGAGCGGCAAAATACAACCTGCTGCATAAATTTTACCGTCACGGATAACCATTGCTCCGTCGTGAAGCGGTGATTTTGGATAAAAAATGTTTTCAACAAGTTCCCTTGAGGCTTTTGCCTGAAGAATTGTACCTGATTTAATTACATTTCCAAGAAGTGTTTCATTTTCAAAGCAAATGAGAGCACCTACTTTTTGATCGCTCATATTTGCACAGGCTTTACATACTACTTCTATACAATCGGAAATTTCGGCAATATCCACAGCAACACCCGGGTGAATAAGCGATTTAAGGCTTTTTGATGTTGCACCTTTACCGATTTGCTCAAGAATATTACGAATTTCAGGGCCGAAAAGAATTACAAGAATTATCAGAATATTAGAAAATATCGCTTTAAATATAAAACTTGACGCTTCCATATCAAGCAGGGTAACAATACCATAAACAATAGCAACAAAAATAAAGCCCTTAGCAAGCTGCATTGCCCTGCTTTCCCTAATAATGCGCACGCAAATATATATTATTATCGCAACCAGAATAATATCAAGCGCATCCGATATGCCAAATGTTGAAAATACACTTAAAATTTTATTAAATGTATCACTTATTTTCTCTAACATATAATTAACTTCCTTAATTACTATTTACTATTATTTATTTTATCACACGATTGCTGATAAATAAAGTGAATATTTGAGTTTTTTAAAGTTTTTTTAAAGTGTTAATAAATATTTCACATTCAGAAAAATTTGTAAATACGCTCGGGCTTATGCGTACCGTTCCGCGCTCATTTGTATTAAATGCTTCGTGTGCAAGCTTGGAGCAATGAAACCCTGCCCTTGTGGCAATATTTTTTTGTGCTAAAAGCGATGCAGTTTTTTCTGACGGATAATCCTTAAAATTAAAAGACAATATCGGTGCTGAAAAAGCATCTTTAAAATCGGGAGTATAAAGAGTAACATTTTCATTTTTTGACATTTCTTTATAAACCATATTCATCAAAGACTTTTCGTGATTATAAATATTATCAATCTTTTTACTATTAACAAAATCAATTCCTGCCGCAAGGCCGCAAATTGCAACATTATTAAGCGTGCCTGATTCCAATCTGTCAGGCAAATCTTTCGGCTGTGAAAGTATCATTGACATTGAGCCTGTGCCGCCCTCAATAATTGTATCAAGCGTGATACCGTCACCCACTGCAATAAAACCGCTTCCCATCGGTGCATACAACCCCTTATGCCCGGGTGTGCACAAAATATCAATATTATCTCTATTAGCATCTATATCCAAAACACCGGCACTTTGCGCCGCGTCAACTATAAAAATAATACCGTTATCGTGTGCAAGCTTTCCTATCTCCTTTATTGGAAAAACACAGCCGAATACATTTGAAGCGTGCATACAAACAATTGCTTTAGTATTAGCCTTAATTAAACTTTTAAAATTATTTATTGTTTCTTCCTTATCATAAGAAAATTTTGCCGCATCATAAGAAATAATACCTTTTTCATAAAGTGAATAGATAGGGCGTACAACTGCATTATGTTCAAGATTAGATATTATAAAATGGTCACCCGGTTTAGCTATGCCTTTTATTGCATAGTTCAAAGCAAAGGTGCAATTTGGCACAAATGCAATATTTTGAGGTAAAAATGAAAACATATCTGCAATTTTTTCACGCACGGTAAAAATCATATTTGAAGTATTGACTGATTCTTTATAACCACCCCTGCCGCTGTTAAAGCTATAATAATTCATCGCTTTTGAAACAGCGTTTTTAACAACTTGAGGTTTTGGATTAGTTGTGGCGCTGTTATCAAGGTATATCATTTTCTGTCAACACCTCTAATCTGTATTCCCTCTTTTTGCAAGATAAAAATAGGTTCTTCCGTGTATGCGTTGACAACTACAATATATCCGCACCCGTCTTCTTTTGACGGATTTTCGATTTTCTTAATTATAGATTTATATCCGCTTTGCCTTAACGCCCTTTGCGAGCGTTGGGCATTTGTAATAGAGCCGACTTTTATATATAAAGACATAAATAAATTCCTCTTTCACATAATAATTATTTTACATTTTATCTTATGCGAAAAAGGAATATTTGGTATTTATGCCGACAGGCGATTTAATTCATTTTTTATTTTTTCGAGTATTCTCTTCTCAAGCCGGCTGATATATGACTGTGAAATGCCCATTTTATCCGCAAGCTGTTTTTGAGTAAGGCATTCGCCGCCGCCAAGGCCGAAACGAAGAACCATTAAATTCTTTTCTTTTTCAGGCAATGCGTCTACCGTTTGGCGCAAAAGCCTTTTTTCATCATCATATTCAATTTCTTCAAAAACATCATTCGGGTCCGTGCCTAATACATCACGCAATGTAAGTTCATTTCCGTCCCAATCAATTGAAAGAGGTTCATCAAACGACATTTCACTTTTCATATTATTTACTTTTCTTAAATGCATTAAAATTTCATTTTCAATACAGCGTGAAGCATAAGTGGCAAGCTTAATGTTTTTTTCCGGATTAAAAGTTTTAACCGCTTTCATCAATCCGATTGTGCCGATAGAAACAAGGTCTTCGGTTGAAGTGGTTTTATTTTCAAATTTTTTAGCTATGTATACTACCAGGCGCAGATTATGAATAATGAGCAGTTCACGGTTATCTTCAATTCCGTTTTGAAGTTCGTTCATAATTTTTTGCTCTTCCTCTTTAGTTAAAGGAGGCGGCAGTGTTTCAGGCCCGTTGATATAAAAACACTTTTGCTTTTTAAACAGCCTTAAAAACAGTTTTTTAAAAAATTTTAACATATAATCACCTTTAAATATTTATAAGTTCATTAGACAAGATGGCAGAAAAGCTTTTAGACTTCACCTCGGAAAAAGCAACATAAACTTTAGTCAGTTCAATTTTATTTTTTGAGCTTGATATTATCACTTTATCCGGCTTAAAAGCTTTTAACATTCCTTCGCCTGAAACAGTTTGGCAGGGTATCAGCCTTTCACACTTTTCGGGTATTTTTGATTTATCTACAATAATCACGGGATAATCCGAAAAAGGTTCTTTAAGTTTATTACCGCTGTCGGCAAAAGCAAAAAGCTTATATTCCTTATTATCCGTAAAGATACTCAAACTGTATATTTCACCTTTAGCAAGCGTGCGATTTGTTATTTTAATAATAATAAAAGTCACAATGTATGCACCAAATGCACTTAAAACAAGCTGGGTTGCAGTAATATTGAAATACACGCTTGAATTTTTAACGGTTACGCCATTAGGCGAAAAATACATATAAACAGCGTAAATCACACCTAAAAATATAAGATTCGAAAAATAGAAAACGAAAAAGTTTTTTAAAAAAACAGTAAAGCGTTTAAACCCAAATGCTATAAAAACAATCAATATTGAAACAGCAATTTTACCGAGAGTGGATATAAGAAAATTAAGTTTATCGCAAATAATTACAAGCGAATATAACCCACCGGCAAGCGAAGCGATGATTGCCCTATACTGCTTCATTTCAGATTTAGCTAAAAAAGAAGTTGCAAAAAGCAACAAATATGTAATAAAAAAATTTACAACAAACAGTACATCAACATATATAACCAAAAAATACCCCCTCTCACTGATTATTATAACCAATGGAAAGGGGTTAATTTGTCAAAATCACTCTTCTATTTCAATTGTTTCAATAACAACATCATAAACAGGCTTATCACCCATACCGGTACGGGTTGCCGCTATATCTTCAAGCACATCTGTTCCGTCTGTAATTTCGCCGAATACCGTGTGGTGAAAATCAAGCCAAGGTGTACCGCCTACTTCTTTATATTTATCAATAACTTCCTGCGGATAGCCCTTATCTTTAAGTTCTTCCATTTGCTCAAGAAGAGAATTCGGCACTTCCTTTGCCTGAACGATAAAGAATTGCGAGCCGTTAGTATTAGGACCGCTGTTAGCCATTGAAAGTGAACCGTAATAATTTCTTGCGTCAATTGAAAATTCATCTTCAAAAGGCTTGCCCCAAATTGATTCACCGCCGCAGCCTGTGCCTGTCGGGTCACCGCCCTGAATCATAAAGTCCTTAATTACACGGTGAAAAATAAGACCGTCATAATATCCGTTTTTAGCGTGAGTAACAAAATTTTCAACTGCTTTTGGTGCAGTATCGCTTAAAAGATTGAATTTCATATTGCCTTTATTTGTTTTAATAGTTGCTTTAATCATTTAATTTAACCCTTTCGTTAATCTTTTTTAATGTATCAAAATCTACCTTTTGAATTTCACGGTCATATGTTAAAAGTCCGTTTAATTCATCCTCAACATCGGTAATTTGAGTGTATACTGTGGCACTCAAACCGTCTTTAATTTGAGGAATGATAGTTTTTTCAAAAAGCCTTTTATATGCTTTGGTTAAAGAATTGAAGCTGAAAAAGACTTTATATCCAAACATTTTATCATTAAAAGTATGCCCTTTAATTTTAAATCCGAGTCCGCCGAATTCTGAAAGAACATACGGCTTATCACCGCTTTTAACTTTAATCGGTGTGAAATAAATATGTTTTGAAATAACATCACTTTTACCCATATCATGCCAACCTGATGAAGAATCAACAATTCGGGTATCATCAAGTGATTTAATCAAATCATATGCTTTTGCGCTGTCAAATTGCCCCCAACCTTCATTAAACAAAGTCCAAAGTGCAATGCAAGGGCAATTATACAGTGAATCTACAATTTCTTCAAGCTCTTGATAATAAAGTAACCTGCCTTCTTTATCAGTTCGCTTAAAAGTAGAATAGTTATTATCATTAAGCGTAATATTCAAAAACGGTATTACAGATATTTCAAGTCCGTATTTTCCTCCGCCGTTTATCATATCCTGCCAAACAATTATACCGTTTACATCACAATAATGATACCATAAAAGAGGTTCAACTTTAATATGCTTTCTAATCATATTAAAGCCGGCTGATTTAACATATTCAACATCAAATTTCATAGCGTCATTTGCAGGCGGAGTCAAAAGCCCGTCAGGATAATATCCTTGGTCAAGCACACCATTATGAAAATAAGGCTTATTGTTTAAAAACAATCTTTTAACACCTTTTCCGTCATTGCCGACAGAAAATTTGCGCATACCGAAATATGATTTAATTTCTTCACCGCAAGCCGAAAAAACCACATCATATAAAAAAGGTGATTCGGGTGACCACGATTTAAAATCAGGTATTGAAACGGTTGTATCCTTTGTTTTAGCTATAAGGCTATCACCGTCATATATCGAAACTTCAACATCATCACATCCGAAATATTTAAACGAAACGCTTGATTCATCATAATTCGGTGTTATTTTAACTTTTTCAAGATATTTTTTCGGTGTTGATTCAAGCCATACGCTTTGCCATATTCCGCTTTGGCAAGTATACCAAATGCCTCCTCGCTTTGTTTTCTGCTTACCGCGTGAAAATGCATTAACATCACTAAAATCAAGGCAAGATACTTTGATTTCATTTTCACCGTCGGTAACATAATCTGTTATTTCAAATTTAAACGAAGTATATCCACCCTTGTGAGTTGCGACATTGTTACCGTTAATAAAAACGGTGGCAATTTGGTCAACTGCGCCAAAATTTATAAACACTCTGCCTTTATTAAAGCCTTTCGGAATAACAAAATTTCTTTTATAAATAAGGTATTCGCCCGGTTCTAAAGTTCTATGTACACCGGAAAGATATGCTTCGGGTGAAAAAGGAACGCAAATATCGTATCTGAACTTTTCATCCTCACAATCGGGCTTATTATAAAATGCACATTTCCACATTCCGTTAAGGCTTATATAACTGTCACGAACAAATTGTGGGCGCGGATATTCACAAAGCGGATGATTTTTATCAAGTGCTTTACCCCATTTTGTAATTAACATATTATCCCTCACTTATAATTTTACCGTTTTTAATTTTAATGGATTTATTGCATATATCAAGCGCGGCTTTTTTATGCGAAACAATTAAACAGGTAATATTATCAAGAGTTTTTAAATTAGTTAAAAACTGCTTTTCCGTCTGCTCATCAAGGGCTGATGTGGCTTCATCCAGCAGAAGAACAGGTGAGTTTGCAAGCAAGCTTCTTGCGATTGCAAGGCGCTGAATCTGCCCTTCGGAAAGGCCCATTCCCTTTTCGCCTATTACTGTTTCAATACCTAAAGGCAATTCATCAATAAACTGCTTTGCACAGCTTATTTCAATTGCTTTTGCGATTTCATCATCAGTCGCACTCGGGTTAATAAAAGTAATATTATCTTTAATTGTACCGGAAATGAGCATATTACCCTGCGGCACATATGAAAACAGCTTGCGTGTATTTTTATCAATAAATATTTTTGAATTATCGGTGTTAAGATAAATTGAACCCGAATTTACATTAAACACACCTAAAAGAAGTTTTAAAAGTGTACTTTTGCCGATTCCGGATATACCCATAATCGCCACAAAATCGCCCTTATTTATGCTTAATGATGTATTATCAAGAATTAAATCCCTGTCAAAACTAAATGTGATATTTTCAAATTCAATTGATTTTAATGCACGATATACGGTGTCCTTATCAATTTCATTTTTATTTATTTCTTTTTCATCAGGCAAATCATCAAGTTCCATAAGTCTTTCGGCTGACGCAATGGTATTATAATATTTTGGCATAATACCCGAAAGTGAAACAAAAGGTGACTGCACCTGATTAACAAGCTGAATTATCGCAGTAACCGTACCGTATGTCATAGCTTTAAACAAAATGCCGTATGCGCCAAAAGCAATTGCAAATACTGTGCCTATACTGAATATAGAACCAAGCCCTACATTTGCACAAATTGAAAAATTGCGTTTAGTCATCCTTGCTTTAAAATTATCATTTTGAAGCTCATCTGTTGTTTCATTAACTTTTTCATCCACCGCAAAAGCTTTGATTACAAGCAGATTAGTTAAAATTTCCTGAATAAACGAGCGGGTTTTACCCTCGGTTTCCTGCACTTTTTTATGTAATTTTTTAAGTGTTTTTCTCAAAATTCGGGTAATAAAAAATATAGTGAACCCGCCAATTACAAAAATAAGCGCAAAAATTTTATCTATAACAATTAAATAAATCAATGAGCTTAAAAGTTTTGCACCGAAATATGCTGACTCGGGAATAATCGTTGTAAACCCGTTTGCGACAAGCGTCACATCATTAAACATACGGTTTTGCAAATCACCCGTGTGATATGATGTAACACATTGATAATCTTTTTTTATAACTAAATCGAGAATATATTTTTTGAGTATCATTTCAAGCCTTGCACTGCAACGCTCGGAAAGGCTGTTTTTAGTTATATTAAGTATCATTTGAAATGCAACAAGAAAAAGCATACAAAGTGCAAATTTAATTACGATATTAAAATCCTTTGCCTGCGTTGCACCGTCAATAATACTTTTGGAAAACTTTGCAAAAAAGACTGAAGATATACCGTATATCGCATTTAAAACAACAAGCAAAATCATCATCGGAAATTGCTTTTTACAAACGGTGAACATCCATTTAATAACATTTGTATCGTTCTTGCCGATTTTTTTATTTACCATAATGAACATCACCCCTTTTTAAAAATATGCCTTTTTATCCAATTAACTCCCCTTGGAAAAAGAAGAATAGCAGGACGAATCGGCAAAAGGGCAACCCATATTTTTGAATATATCATATATTTTTTTGATGAAGTACAATCAATATATTTTTTACCTTTTTTATAAAATCCGACAAGAACACCGCAAATCATATCATCGGTAACATATTCTTTTTTCAGCAAATTGTCCCCGACTATAACATAGTGGTCATCACACACTTTTACAACACGGTGCATAATATACTTACCCTGCGGTGTAACATAAACAGCCACATCATATTTTTTAAGCCTGCCTTTATTCTTGACAACAATTATGTTATCCTGCTGCTCATGAATAAGCGGTTCCATTGATGTACCCATAGTTAAGCCGGTATATTTACCGTATGTATCAAGTATTTCTTTAATAGATTGCGTCTGTTCCATCAAATTCCCCATAAAATATATTTTTACTTATAAAGTATAACAGATTATATTTATATATGCAAGAATTATTAAGCCTAAAATGCAACAACTAATGTAACAACTATTGACAAATATATGCTAATATGCTAATATAATGTGCAATAGATAATAAACAAGAAAAAGTTTTGAAGTCGAGCTATTGCGGTTCGACTTTATTTTTTTGCAAAAAAGGAGTACATAAATGAGTTACGATTTGATAATTGTAGGTTCAGGCCCGGCAGGTATTTTTACAGCCCTTGAACTCATCAAGCGTGGTACAAAGAAAAAAATGCTTTTAATTGAAAAGGGCAAGCCGGTTGAAAAGCGTCATTGCCCTAAAGCAGAAGTAGGCCACTGTGTAAACTGTAAGCCAAGCTGTGCTATTACAACAGGCTTTTCGGGTGCAGGTGCTTTTTCTGACGGTAAGTTAAGCTTAAGCTATGAAGTAGGCGGCGATTTGCCAATGCTTATCGGCGAAGACTTTGCACAGGAACTTATCAACTATACAGATAAAATTTATCTTGAATTTGGTGCTGACACTAAAATTGAGGGTATTAACACAGGCGACGCAATCAAAGAAATCAGAAAAAATGCCATTAAGGCAGGCTTAAAACTTGTTGACTGCCCTATCCGCCATTTAGGTACTGAAAAGGCACAGGAACTTTACCTTAAAATTCAACACTTCCTTGCAGATAACGGAGTAGATATAATGTTTTCAACAGAATGTAAAAACATCATTATTGAAGACAGTGTTTGCAAAGGTGTAATTATTGATGACAAGGGCCAAGATGTAATTATTAACGCACCTGAAATAGTTATTGCAACAGGCAGGCGCGGTGCAGATTGGCTTGACAAGCTTTGTATCGAGCATAACATTGCTCACAAGCCGGGTACTGTTGACATCGGTGTAAGAGTTGAGTGCAGAAACGAAGTTATGGAAAAAGTTAACGAAGCACTTTATGAATCAAAACTTATCGGTTATCCAAGACCGTGGAAAAACAAGGTTCGTACATTCTGCCAAAATCCGGGCGGCTTTGTAGCACAGGAAAACTATGATAACGACCTTGCTGTTGTTAACGGACACAGCTTTAAGGATAAGAAGAGTGAAAACACAAACCTTGCTATTCTTGTAAGCCATAATTTTACAGAACCGTTTAACCAACCAATTGAATATGCGCAAAAAGTCGGCGAGCTTACAAATATGCTTGGTGCAGGTCACATTATGGTTCAGCGTTTCGGTGATATTCTTGACGGTAAAAGAACATGGCAGTATGAACTTACAAAAAGTAATGTTAAGCCGACACTTAAAGACGCTGTCGCAGGTGATATTACTGCCGCTATGCCGTACCGTGCGATGACAAACATTATTGAATTTATCAAAATGCTTGATATTGTTGTACCGGGATTTGCATCAACCGAAACACTTCTTTACAGCCCTGAACTCAAATTCTATTCTAATAAAGTTAAAATGGATGAGAATCTTAACACCAACATTAAAGGTCTTCATTGCCTTGGTGACAGTTCAGGATGGACAAGAGGTCTCATGATGGCATCTGTAATGGGTGTACTTATGGGTCAAAAGCTCAGTAAAGAAGAAAATAACTAAAAACACATATAAAAACAAAAAACCTGTTGATTTTATCAACAGGTTTTTTGTTTTACTGACTATATTTAAAATATCATATCAATAAAGCTTTTCGCCCTTTTCAATTGCCATAATTTGATCAACGCGGGTTTGATGTCTTCCGCCTTCAAATTCTGTATTAAGGAAAACATCAACGAGTTCAATTGCAAGGCCTGCTCCTATAACTCTTTCACCCATACAAAGAACATTTGCGTCATTGTGAAGCCTTGTATACTTTGCGCTGAAATAATCAGTACAGCAGCAAGCACGAATACCCTTAACCTTATTTGCCGCCATTGAAATACCGACACCTGTACCACAGCAAAGAATTGCAGATGAACATTCGCCTGCCACTACCTTATCGCAAGCTTTTTGCGCAGAAATTGCATAATCAAATCTTTCAGGTGAGTAGCAGCCTACATCAATGTAATCTACTCCCGTTTCATCAAGATGCTTTTTGATTTCCTCTTTAAGTGAAAAACCTGCGTGGTCACTTCCTAATGCTATCATATTATTCTCCTTATCTTTCCTTTTTAAGTTTTAATTCTCTTTCAGCCTGGCTGAGCCTTAAATAAATCGGCATAAGAGCCGAAGCTGAAATTTTTTCTTTACTATTTGCGGCACAAGCTACACCTTGAGCGCATTGATACATTTTATCATCAGGTGACAAAACAGCATTATCCAAATTCAAATTATCAAAACAAAGCTTTGCTCCGTCACCTGCAATAATAACTTTGCTGTACTTGGCAAGGTCTTTTCTTAAATCATCAATAGAAATCGCCCTGTCTTTACAAAGTCTTTTCACTGTACCGTTTTTAATTTCAAACACAGCGTTATAAAACTGCATTCTTCTCGCGTCCATTACAGCACAAACAATTGCATCTTCTTTAATAAAATTGCAGGCAATTGCCTCTAAAGTTGAAACGCTGATACAGGGAATATTTTTTTCAAATGCCAATCCTTTAACGGTTGCAACACCTATTCTGACTCCGGTAAAAGAACCGGGACCTGCCGTAACTGCAATCGCTTCGAGTTCATCAACCATATGTTCCCCCATTACCCTTTTAATCATAGGTAAAAGCGTTTCGCTGTGTGTAAGGCCGGCATTTACAAATTCACTTTTAATAACTTTATCTCCGTCGGTTAATGCAACAGAAGCAGTAACAGCCGAAGAATCAACTGATAAAATCATTATTCTTCCTCTGATTTTTTATACATTTTAAAAAGTCTTTCATTTTCGCCAAGGCGTTCAATTTCAATCATCAAAGTATCATCAGGCAATGCGCCGTAAACATTTTCGCTCCACTCAATTGCCATATATGCATCTGTTTCGAGGAAATCGAAAAATCCGGTAGAATAAAGGTCATCCCAACCGTCAACACGATACATATCAAAATGGTAAAGCGTATTTTCATCACCAATATAAGTATTGCAAATAGCAAAAGTCGGCGAAGAAACATCAACATCAATGCCAAGTCCTTTTGCAAAACCTGTTGTAAAAGCGGTTTTACCCATTCCAAGCCCGCCTAAAAATGCAACAAGCGAGCCTTTAGGCAAGCTTTTGGCAACTTTTTTACCAAGCTCAACTGTTTCTTCATAACTTTTAGTTTTATACTCTTTCATACTTTCACCTTAAAAAAGACCGACAGTATTACCGTTTTCATCAATATCAATTTTATACGCAGCCGGTGATTTTGAAAGCCCCGGCATAGTCATAACCGAACCTGTTTGGCACACAAGGAAACCTGCACCGTTTGAAAGTGATGCAGAAGAAACGGTGATTTTGAAACCGTGAGGTCTGCCCAAAAGAGCAGGATTATCCGAAAGGCTGTACTGCGTTTTAGCCATACATACAGGCATATTATCACAGCCGAGTTTAATAAATTCATCAATACTCTTTTTAGCTTCCTTGGTGTATTCAACACCGTCTGCGCCATATATTTCCCTGGCAATAGTATCAATTTTTTCATAGATCGGGGTGTCAATATCATAAAGAAAACGGAAATCATTTTCCTTTTCGCAAGCGGACATCACTTTTTTTGCAAGTTCCTCACTGCCTGCACCGCCCTCGGTAAAGCACTTTGTAACTGCAAAATCGGCACCTTTTTCTTTACAGAATTTTTCAACAAATTCAATTTCTGCATCTGTATCTGCATAGAAATGATTGATAGCCACTACTACCGGCACACCGAATTTATGAAGATTATCAATATGTGCCGCAAGGTTTTCACTACCCTTTTTAAGTGCTTCCAAATTTTCCTCTTTAAGTTCATCTTTCGGCACGCCGCCGTTATATTTCATTGACCTTACGGTTGAAACAAGAACAACGCAGGCAGGCTTTAAACCGGCAAAGCGGCATTTAATATCAAAAAACTTTTCTGCACCCAAATCCGAACCGAAACCGGCTTCGGTAATGCAATAATCACCGAGTTTAAGCGCGGTTTTTGTAGCCCTTACGGAGTTGCAACCGTGTGCAATATTTGCAAACGGACCGCCGTGCATAATAGCAGGTGTATTTTCAAGAGTTTGAACAAGGTTAGGCTTAATGGCATCTTTAAGCAAAACAGTCATAGCACCGTTTGCCTTAATATCCTTACAATAAACAGGCTGACCGTCATAAGTGTAAGCAACAAGAATTTTGCCAAGCCTTTGTTTTAAATCAAAAATATCATTTGCAAGGCAAAGAATCGCCATAACTTCACTTGCAACGGTGATTACAAAATGGTCTTCACGCGGGATACCGTTAAGCTTACCGCCGAGTGAACAAACAATATTACGAAGTGCACGGTCATTCATATCAAGGCATCTTTTAACAAGAATTCTGCGTTGGTCAATACCAAGCACATTGCCCTGCTGAATATGATTATCAAGAATGGCACACATAAGGTTATTTGCACTTGTAATAGCGTGCATATCGCCGGTAAAATGAAGATTTATATCCTCCATAGGTACAACCTGCGAATATCCGCCGCCTGCCGCACCGCCTTTAATTCCGAAAACAGGGCCGAGCGAGGGCTCGCGAAGGGCGGCAATTGCTTTTTTGCCAAGCCTATTGAGTGCTTGCGCAAGGCCGATTGAAACAGTAGTCTTACCCTCTCCCGCAGGGGTTGGATTAACAGCCGTTACCAAAACAAGCTTGCCGTCTTCTTCATCTTTTAAGTTTTCAATAGTTTCATTTGATATTTTAGCTTTATAGTGACCGTAAGGCTCAATTCCTTTTGCATCAATACCAAGCATTGATGCAATTTCGCTAATGTCTTTCAATTTAGCGTTTTGTGCAATTTCAATATCACTTAACATAAATATTTCTCCATTTATTCTTAACTTGCGATATATTATAACATATAACAATAAATATTCCAATAACAAATTTAACACAAAAAACACAATTTTTCACTTGACATTATCTTTCTAATATATTTTAATATAATATATACAAAATTCAATACAGATTGGAGAAAAAATTGAAAAAAAACAGAGTCGGATTTTTCAGCGGGCTTGATTTTGTAACACTTATCACTGCCCTAATCGGCTCTTGCTACGGACTTGCTCTTGTTTACAGTGCAACATATTCCACACTAAAAGACGGTGCTGTTATTGCAAGCGGCGTAAAAAGTATGCTGATTTCCACATTGGGCGGCATTATTTTTGCTCTTATTGTTTGCAATATCGACTATGAAATTATATCAAAGTTGTGGCCTTTAATAGCGGCGGGATGTATAGGGCTTATGGTGGTAACACTGCTTTTCGGTAAAGCCGTTAACCCTGACAGGCCTGATGCTAAAAGCTGGCTTGACCTTGGTGTATTCTATTTTCAAACATCGGAGCTTTTAAAAGTCGGATTTATTATATCTTTTTCATATCATCTTGATATGGTTAAGGATAATATTAACAGGCTTAAAACAATCGTGCCACTTGTAATTCACGGTATGATTCCTATCGGGCTTGTACTTTTAACCGGCGATGCCGGTTCAGCCCTCATCTTCCTGGTTATGTTCATCGGAATGTTATTCTTTGCAAAAGTAAATATAGGCTACTTTATTGCCGGCATTTGCGCAATAATAGTCGGCTTTACTGCGGCTTGGAAATTAAACATTATAAACGGTGTACAAAGGGAAAGAATTACTGCGCTGTTTTACCCTGAGCAATATAAAGATGTTCTCTATCAGCAAACTAACGGTAAAATTGCACTTGGCAGCGGCGGCTGGCTTGGCGAAGGTTATCTTAACGGAAGTATGACTCAAAGCGGTTCTGTGCCGGTAAACGAAAGTGATATGATTTTAACCGTTGCCGGTGAGGAACTCGGATATATCGGCGCACTTGCAGTAATTGTTATTCTTGCAGTGCTGATTATAAGGGTTATGACAACAGGTCTTAAAGCAAGAGATAATGTAGGTTATTTAATGTGCAGCGGCATATCGGTTATGCTGTTTGCGCAAATGTTTGTTAATATAGGAATGGAGCTTTCAATTTTACCGAGTATAGGTATTACACTGCCGCTTTTTTCGGCAGGCGGTTCATCATCGCTGTGTATTTACCTGGCACTCGGAATTGAAATGAGTGTTTACAGATTTTCAAAAGCACAAACTAACGCATTATTTTATAAATAATTCAAACATCAAAAACAAAAACGGACTGCTAATGCAGTCCGTTTTTTCTTACTTTATTTTTGTAAACTTCTTTTCAAATACACCATCAGGGTCTTTGACAAGCAATATTACAAGCCATATAACCAAGCCTATTGTAACCACCGTTAAACCTAAAAATGAATCGTTTAAGATTGATTCAAAACTTTGATTGAAATAATCAGCCTTAAGTTCGGTATATTCAAATATAAAATCGAAAAGCCACACAGGGTGTTAAAAAACTGCGAAGAATTAAATCTCCGCAGTTTTTTGACTTATTTAGTTTTAACACTCTTAACCTTTGACCAAGAAGAATAAACCTTTTTACCGTTCACTATTTTATATGTACGAATTCTTACATAATACTTTTTCTTTGCTTTAAGTTTTTTAATGGTGGTTTTGGTTGTCTTTTGCTTCTTGATATTTACAGTCTTTTTATTTTTCTTGAATTTCTTATTGGTTGCGACTTGAACTTGATAACCTTTTACACCGCTTACCTTTTTCCAAGTAACTAAAATTGCTTTCTTTGCACCTTTAACTTTTTTAATTGAAGCAGATTTTGGCTTTGAAGTTACAGTCACATCTTCATCATTTGATGTATTTGTATCATTTTGATTAGGCTGTGTAGGTGCTGTTGACGGTGTCTGGCTTGGTGTCGGCTGTGTAGGTGCAACATAATTAGGATTAGCCACACCGCAACCGTTCAAGCAAACTTGTGCATTGTTTGAAAAATTGTGACCTGTTGGGTTAATAGCTTGGGTTTCGATTTCGCCGCAAATAGAACACTTGTAAATTGCCAAGCCCGCATTTGTGCAAGTAGCAGGCTTTTCATTTGTAAGTTCAAAATCGTGCTCAACATAGTTAAGATTTGAAACATATAAGCCGAAAATATCGTCAGCCTTGTTTGACTTAACATTGATGTAATATGTTTTGCCGGCTGTCAAATCTGCTTTAAGTTCAAAATCGTTTTCGTTTGAAGTTGTTTGAGCAACATAATATCCCGTATCATCCTGAATGTTAGCCTTCAAACCATTGCCGTCATTTGAATAGAAATAGTATGTTGAGGTTTCGTTTGGAACGAACTTGAATACTACGGTTTGATTGTCAAATTTAACATCCGAGTATGAAGCTTCGCCTTCTGTTAAAGTGACAGGTGATTGCCACTGCGAAGTCATAACTATATTGTCGGTAACTTCAACCGTTTCGCCCGGATATAAGTATTCGTTTGCGGTTTCGGTCAATGCCCAACCAACAAAAGTCTTGCCAAGCTGAGTAAGCATATCTTTCGGTACAGTTATTGTTTTGTTATATTCTGCCGAAACAGCGCCGAGAGTTACATCGCTTATTGCCGCACCCTTAAGTGCTAAGTTATATGTATTCTTTTGCCAATGCGCAATGAGTTCTATATCGTTTTTTTCATCGCATACTGTTGAAGAAGTTACTTTTTGACCGTCGGTGTTGTACCAGCCGCTAAAGGTATAACCGTCGCGAACAGGCTTAGGCAAAGTGCCATAAGTTTCGTTGTAAGTTACAGCTTTTGATTGAGTGTCAACATATCCGCCATTTGCGTTGAAGTTAATATAATAGCTCGGTGCTTTTACGGTAACGGTAGCGGTGGTTGAATATTGATAGAATTTAATTGTTATTGTTTGCTTGCCCGGTGTGTATGGGTCATATCCTGTTACAATATAATCGTCTTTTATTTCGTGATGAACATTTGAATTAGAATAATTTGACTGAAGAACTATACCGTCGTAATCAAATTCTTCGCCGTAATTGTAGGTCGTTTTAGACATACTTTTAACAGTTAAACCTGTAAAATATTTAACTGCAGGCATTTCATAATATGAAACTGTTTCAAAACGGCAAACCGCTAATATCAAATTTTGATCACCGTCAAAAACATTTGGGCTTCCCACAGTTGAAGTAACTCCGTAACCGTCTGGACCTTTAACATAATTGATTATGCCGTCAGCATTTACATCTGCAAAAAAATAAGTACTTGTTTTTTTGGGCGTTATCGTTTTATAAAATATTTGATTAGCCATTGCAGCATCAGTATCATCAATCTTTCTGTCATTATTTATATCGCCGAATAATCTGGTGGCTGATTGCGTCCACATAGCATATAGCGTTACATTTTTAGTTATATTAGTATTTTGAGTATATTTATTACCTGTCGGAACGCCATAGCTATCTGTTGCTTTTGAATCATACCAGCCGTCAAAGTAAACATTGGTTTTTGACGGTGATTGTGCAGATAATTGCGGTTGAGAATAATATGCATAAAGTGTTGTGCTTGATTTAAACACTGCATTTTGACCCGGATAATATTTATTACCCGCTGAATCGTACCAATATTCAAACTTAGGAGAATATGAAGTTTTAACATCAGAAAGAGTACCGCCGTTTGCATCAAAAGTGACAGTATAGTGCTTATTGCTTGTCGGCTTGTTTGACGGCATTGTTATGGTTTGGTACGCTTTGTAAACCTTTGTTGACGGTGCGCCGCTTCCTCCGTTAGAGTCGAATTTTACCGTAACATCATAACTTGTTACACTTACATGAATATTGGTTGAAGCAATAACTTTATTGTCGCTGTTATTAACAAGGTTAAGCTTGATAGTGCTTGTGCCGTAAGAAGAACCTTTAATTGTTAACGAAGTTGTTTTGCTCCAACTTTTATTATCCCACGAAGCCAAAACATTATTGTTAGACTTTGTATAACTTAAATGATATGTATTCGGTAAGCTTCCGCCCACAGTTACATTTATCGTTTTACTGTTTGAGCCTGACAAATCAAGATTAACATTATTTGAAGTGGAAATTGTTGCACCGTAAACGCTGACAGAAACATTTTTTGTGGTTATTTCTTTGCCGTTTACATCTTTAAGCACAATTCTTAAATTACCGCTGCCTGTACTTCTTGATGTCATTTTTATAACATATTTACCACTTTTCCAAGTCCCACTTGCAGACACGCAAGGCGGAGCACTCCAACTGATAGTCGAATATGTGCCAGAAGTGTTTACCACAAATTCGGTTGTTTTATTGTCAAACAGACCGAGCGAAACAGAACTGCCACACGAGATTGAAGCAGAAGAACCGCCCGATGACTGCTGACCTGTATATCTAAGAACAGTAGTATAATCTTTACAAGCGTAACATCCTGTTCCTCTTGTTCTCACTTGAATTTCTCTGCCTGAGCTGTCACCGCTTTTGCCATCATAATTATTGTGAGCACCTACACATTGGTTGTTGCCAATATAAAGTTCAACATGACCACTCTTTAACAAAATATCACCACGCTGAAGCGATACCGAGCTTCTGCTATAAGCGGTAAAGCCGCGGCTTGTAAAATTCCGCCTCATATCTGCCGTTGTTGATTGAGGCACATTAAAACCTGCGTTAATAAAGGCAGAACTGACAAAAGATGAGCAGTCGTAATTAACCGGACCTTTTGCACCATATTGATATCCGTGAGTATTGTCGTTAGCTGTACTAATTGCCCATTGAACCGCATTTTCTACATTGCCATCTGCGGCAAATGCAGTAATATTAACACTTGAAACAATAGTGATAATCATAACAAGCGATAAGATTAAACTTATAACTTTTTTCATTTTATTTTTCCTCCTTATTTATTTTTGTTTTAGAACCATCAAGAAAAACTCTTACGCCATAATACTCATTTGTTTCTCTATCTTTTAAGCGAAAATATATCGAAGAACAATTTATCTTATAGTCTAAACTTATTGTATAAATATTACGTTCCCGCAAATTAACATCATATAAAGATGAATAAGTTTTGCTTTCACTTCGCTCATCATTTATATAATAAGTCAAATTGTTAAATGAAAAATATCCACTCGGCTCGTATTCAAATGAAACTTTAATTAAATTATTATCTTCATCAACAGATTTTATATAAATCTTCATTTTGTTTTCCAGCATAACCTCACCCCCCATTCACAAGTTTTAATTACATCATACGATGTATTTCAAATTTATAATACATCATTTGTTGTATTTTGTCAACGAGATTACATATGATATGTAATAATATAGGCAAGGGGTGATGATATGGGATATTATCCAAGGCTTCGAGATTTGCGGGAAGATGCAGACTTAACGCAGGAAGAGCTTGTAAAGCTGCTTAAAATGCACAAAACTACCTATACGAATTACGAGCAAGGCAAGCGAGAGCCGCCATTTGAATTGATAATAAAATTAGCTAAATTTTATGATGTTTCAATAGATTATATTGCAGGATTAAGCGAAGATACAAGCATAAAAAAATAGACACTGAGTGATTTTGAAAAATCATCGGTGTCTATTTTATTTTTACGCAATAAATAAGCACATAAAAAATGCACCGAACAAAAGTCCGATGCATTTAATCCCTCAGTCAACTTCGTTGACAGCTCCCTTTACAAGAGAGCCTTAAAAGGTAAAAATTATTTTATTTCTTTTTTCTTGCAGCTTTACGCTTTGCAAGTTCAGCTTCAAGTTCCTTACGCTTACGCTCATTTTCAAGTTCCTTAGCCTTTTCTTCAGCTTCAGCTCTTGCTTTAGCTTCATCATATTGAGCAGCAATTTCATCAAGGTGCTGGAAGTTTTCATATTGAGTGAGAACTTTTTTAGCATCAACATAAGGTTTAGCAGCACGGTTAAACTGAGCGTGCTTATCCATTTCAGCCTTAGAAAGATTACGAACTTCTTTACGCTCATCAGAATACTTTTTAATTTCTGCTTTAAGTCTTTTAACTTCGTCAGCATCCTTATCTTTCTTAGCTACATGGCTAAGCTTAGCAAGTTCGGCGATTTTATCATCAAGGCTGTCTTCTTGTGCAAAGTAATCATCAATTACAGCAAAATCAAGTTCACGAAGTTCGTTAACAGAACCGAAGTATTTGTTATATGCCTTAACAGCAGATACCTTTGAACGAGCAAGTTCGATAAAGAATTTTCTTTCTTCTTTTTCTTCAAGGTTAGATTTCGGCAAAGCCTTAGCTGATTTAAGTTCACCCTTAGCTTCGGCAAGGGATGCATTTTTAATTCCATCAAGTCCGGCATCAAGTACATTTTGGTAAGCTTCAATTTTTTTCTTACCAAGCTCTGTATCAAACTTATTAAGTTCATCTACAACAAACTTTGAAATTTCAATTTCCTCATTAAAATCTACATCTGCTTTATAAGCCTTTTTTGCTTCTTTACGAGCATTTTTATCAGAAATGCCCTTATAACTTGATTTATCAAGTTTTTTAGGTGTCGCAACTGCCATTTCTTTAGCATCATTAACAAGATCAATCATTTCTACAATATCCTTGTCCTTCATAGCATTGTTGCCATAGTCTTCAAAAACGGCACGAACTTTAAGAACGCGAACATATGATTTTTGCTTTCTTTCTGACAAATCATAGAAGAAGAAAGGAATAACATTAAGTGTAGCACCGACAGCGGCAACAATAACCAAAACACGAAGAAGCGGAAGCAAAATATTATTAACATCATAAAGTGCGGATGATGGATTAACAAAGTTATTTTGACCGTTTGCAAGTTGGTCTGTAAGCATTTGGGAAAGTGTTTGCTTAGCACCCGGAAGAACCCTTGACATCAAACCGGTATCACTTGTTACTTTTTCTGCAATTTTAGCTGTCATACCGTATTTTTCTTGAAGAGCCGGCAATACACCTGCTGTAATAAGAGTGATAATACCGCCGATTGTAGCAACTGCTGCAAACATACCGTCAATACGCTCACCGGTTTTATATTGCTGATAATCACGAATATCTGCCTGAATTGAAGGGTTGAGAATATGAGCAAACGCACCTACAACAGCATTAAGATACAAACATGCCATTACTGCCCAAATTACATAATTTTTAATATTACCGTCTGCTCCGGCAGTGCCGAGGAAGAAAGGATACATACATAAAATAAATATTATATTGAAAAGATTTGTAACTATTTGAACATTTTTCTTACCCCATTTTCTGATGCAGAAAGGAGCAAGAAGCATACCCCAAAGCGAAGCGTTACCATAAACAGTAGTAATAATTACATATGTACCCTGTGAGCAAGCACCGCCATAGTTACAAAGCCAATAAAGAATGTTAGCATATGCAGTTTCAAGGAAACCGATCCAAGTTGCAAGAGAAATAATCCAGAAATACTTATTTTTTGCTACTTCGCGGAAAGCGTCACTAAACTTAATTTGCACAACATGAGTCTTTGCCTGAATAATTTTTTCTTGTGTGTTAGCATAAACGACAAATACAAGAAGTGTACCGATTACACCGATTACAGGAAAAGCAATTCTATAAACCTTAATATCCGTTTGGTTAGTTCCGATAATTGCAGCAATTGCAGGAATAATAATGTTGTAAACAGTTGGACCGAAAGAATAAATAATACTCTTAATTGATGCTACATCTGCTCTTTCCTGTGAGTTAGGAGAAAGAACATGAATAAGATTTTCGTAAGCATCATAGAAGAAATAATAGAAAAACTGAAGTGCAAGGTTAAACAAAAGAACTACTGCGCACTTTGCAACATATTCAGCATTTTTGCCAAAGATTTGACCGTCACCTACAAGAAGATGAAGCTTATCATACGGGAACCAAACCATTGCAACAAAAATTACTGCGCAAGGAATACCCATTCTAAGCAAGTAAGGCCTATATTTACCGGCTTTATTACGCGTATTATCAACTATGTTAGCACGAACACCCGTTAATGGAATACCTGCCAATACACCGATAACATACATAATATACATATCGGTAAGACCTATACCGATAGTTCCTGAAAGGAACACATTTGTAGCACCTAAAATACAAGGAATACTCATGCACACGATAAGATATGCACCGATTCCGCCGAAAGCATAGGCGCCGATTTCTTTAAAGGACATATACCTGCCCTTTGGCGGCTCTTTCCAATAGTATTTCACATTGTCAAGAAGAGTCGTCACTTTTTGTTTGAGTGAAGCATTTTCTGCCATACTTATCCCCCTTAGTTAAATCATAAGCATTATGATAACATATTTTTATTGCAATTACAACAAAAAAGATACAATTTCTTGTATCCTTTTTATCGAATATATCAAATTGTAGTATAAAAAGTGAATTTAGTCCAAATTGAATTCAAATGTATCATTGCCTTTTATTTCGGCAATAACTTTTGATGATTTAATTTGATAAGATGTGGAAGAAGCAAGTTTTGAATAAGTATCATCTTCAATAACATCGGCAGATGTATTATCGGTAAACATAAATCCGTTACCCATCTGCGCCCTGGCGGTATTCATTGCAAAATATTTTAATGCCTTGCCGGAATTATCTTCAATTTCAGATGTAACATCAAAGAAATATTTTTGGCCGTTAAATTCAGCCATTGAAATCATTTTAGCTATCGAATTAGTTTCAAGGTTAATAAGATGTGAAGCTTTAATATCATTTTGAAGAAGCAAATATTCAAAAAGTCCGCTTAAAGTTGAATTCATACCCTTCTTTTGCAAAACGGTATCAAATACGGTAGTAACCGAATTATCGACTGTAAAATTCTTGGTAATATATGAATAAACATTAAGTAAATATTCATTTTTGCTGACTTTGCCGAAGCCGCATTTAATCATAATTTTTGAAATTTCATTATTAAATTCTTTAAGTTTGGCAGTTTGAGTTTCCTTATCGTTTGCATAAGTGATTTTAACACCGGAATTATCATCAAGAAAATCAATTCCGTCAACAAGAATGTACTGCGGGAACGAAGTATAAAAAAGCCTGTTAACATCATCCGTTAATGAAACATTATATTTAACTTCACTTTCGTAATTAAGAACCGCATTACAAAGCTTTTCATAAGCTTTTATTGATGATTCGTCAAGTGAAGCATAATGTGCATCTGTCGTAATTTTAATTTGAACATTATCGGCTTCAACAGACTCGTCTGTTTTATCAGAAGAATCTGCATTACTGCAAGCAGCAAAAATCGAACAAAACAAAGCTGCACACAAAATAAGAGATATGGTTTTTTTCATTCAAGTACACCTACTTTTTTAATTGTTTAAGTTTATCTTCACTTTGTAAAAAGAATTGCTTATATGCATCGCAATAATCACTGCTTTCACGGTTGCGCTTGCATCCGCCGCCGCGGCACAAATAAAAATATTTGCAATCCTTACATTTTTCATTGAGTTTGAATGAGCTTTTTATAAACTCAACACATTTAGGGCTTTGATACATTTCACTAAATGATAATGTATTTATATTATCAAGATACCATTCATCAGTGCAGTAAAAATCACAAGGGTAAACACTTCCGTCCCCTTCAACAACAAATTGATTGGAGCAAAAGCCGTTCATACCGCACTGCTCGGCATTATTACCGTTTGCAAGAGATATGTAATTATCAAATGTGCGAACAGAAACAAAATCTCCGCGCAGATAATCATTATAGTAAATATTAAAACCTTTAGTTAAAAAGAATGCATAATCATCACTACTCATATACATATCATTATCACTTTCATCACCAAAGGGTTTAAGGCCTACTATAAACTGAATATACTTTAAATCATTTGATTTAAAAAACCTATAAGCTTTTCTGAAATTCAAAGCTGTATTTTTGGTTAAAACCGAAAGAACATTAAAAGTAACATTATGCTTTTTTAATATTTCAATGCCTTTTAAAATATCATCAAACGAACTTTTACCGTTAGGATAAATACGATATTTATTTAGCTCAAAATCACCGTCAAGCGAAACGCCGATTAGAAAATTATTATTTTTAAAAAAAGCGGCATATTCATCAGTGATAAGCGTACCGTTAGTCTGCAGGCAATAATGAATATTACTGCCTTTTTTATTCACGCTTTTTGCGTATAAAACAAAATTTTTATAAAAATCAAGTGAACACAAAAGCGGCTCACCGCCCTGAAATGTAAAAAATACATCTGTACCTTTCGCAAAATCAAGTGCGCTGTCAATAACTCTTCGGGCTGTATTTTCACTCATAAACCCTTTTGAGAAATCATCCCTTTTGGAAGAAAGGGAATGATAAAAACAATATTCACAAGCAAGATTACAATTACTTGATGCCGGTTTAAGCATAACCGAAATCGGCATTAAATCACCTTCTAACGCTATTTAGTATATAACAAAAAAAGTGATTAGACAAGAGTTATTTACCGTTATCACGATAAAAAGCAGAATATTTACAATTTAGAAATTTATTACCTTTAACTTCAATATTTTTAAAATTAACGGCTGATATGGCGCAATCGGTTATATTTTCAAAAGTGCAATTTAAAATTTTTATATTGGTTTGATAAAGATTTTTAAAATAGTTATGCGTTCCCACTCCCCTATATACATTTTTAAAAACGCAGTTTTCAATAGTTATATTATCGTTCATAGTATTATCATAAGAAGTAAAGCCGAAAAAATGAACACGGTCAAGAATATCAATTTGAACAGCTTCCGAGGAATTAACATTCAGATTTGAGAGCTGACCGTTAAAAACGCAATTGTAAAAAGTTACATTTTGGCAAGACGCAAGTTCAGCGTGGTGGGAATAATAATTATTGAGAAAAGTTACATTTTCGATTTTAACATTATTTGAATGACAAAGGCGTAAAATGCACGATTTATTACGGTTAAAATTGCCGTCAAGAGTTCCGTTTTTGATTATACACCGGGTAAGTGAAGAATATTTTGGATACTCCTTATCTTCAGGGGATTTAAAAATATTACCGCGTTCGTAATTAGCATTTTTTATAAACGATTTATTCAAATCAATTGTAGTATAGCTTGAAAGGTGTAATGTTTTTTTTACATTATAAACGCCTTTTGAAATTCTTATGGTTAAAAAATTATATTTATTTGCATTATTTTTAGTATATTCAAGTGCGCGGGAAAGCGCTGTTGTTATATCAGAAGTGGAATAATAGCTTTTAAGTACATTTTTATTTTCGTTAATCACGCACACACTGCATATTGTAAAACCGTATGAAAAGAAAATGCAGGAAGCAAAAATAATACACATTAAAAGCGAAGTTAATTTGTTTTTCAAGCTATCCCCTCCTAAATTTCCATATTATTTTTAGAGGAAATTAAAAATAAATACAAGACAGCTTTTGGTATAATTGACATTAAGATTATATAATGTTATAATTATTTATCTTTTACTTATAGGAAGTAGATATTTTGAAAAACTATTCTATATCTTTACCGAGTTATTCAATCGGCGATAATGTATATGACAAAATATGTGAAATCTGCCTGCCTTTCGGCAAAAAAGCAATATGCATCGGCGGTAAAACTGCAATAAGCAAGGTTAAAGATTTGATAATTGAAGCCTGCTGCGGCAGTGAGTTGGAGATACTTGACTTTTTATGGTATGGCGGTGACGCCACATATGAAAATGTGAAAAAGCTGGAAGAAAACGAGCTTGTTAAAGAAGCAGATATTATTTTTGGCATAGGCGGCGGAAAAGCGCTTGACACTGCAAAAGCACTTGCTTTTAAAACCGGCAAAAATATTTTTACTTTTCCTACCATTGCATCAAACTGTGCCGGCACAACCGCAGTTTCAATAATGTATAATGATGACGGAAGTTTTAAAGAGCCGTTTTTCTTTACGGCTGCGCCAAGGCATTGCTTTATTTACACACCGGTTATTGCAAAATCACCTGCAAGGTTTATGTGGGCAGGTATCGGCGATACATATGCAAAGTATTTTGAAGCCGAGATGAGCAGCCGAGGTGAAGATTTGGTACATTACCACGCACTCGGTGTTACAACATCACAAATGTGTTTGACTCCCCTGCTTAAATACGGGAAGAAAGCACTTGAAGATTTTAAATCAGGCACAGCAAGCTTTGAAGTTGAGCAAGTTGTATTAGACATAGTTGTCACAACCGGCATTGCATCAATATTATTAACAGCGGAGCATATAATCGACTATAACACAGGGCTTGCACACGCTGTATTTTATGCGCTTACATCTTATCCGCACATTGAAGAAAACCATTTGCACGGTGAAGTTGTTGGCTTCGGAATACTTATTTTACTGCTTGTTGACAAAAATGAAGAAATGTTTAAAACAATGTTTGATTTCAACCGTTCAATTTCACTTCCAACCTGCTTAAAAGATATTGAAATGAGCGAAAGTGATTTAGATAAGCTTGTACCAATGGTATGCGCTATGAAGGATATTGACCACAACCCTTACAAAATTACCGAGGAAATGGTATTAAAAGCTTTTAAAAAGCTTGAAGAATATAACAAAAACAACTAATAAGAAAGAGGTAACATTATGAAAAAAACAATCAAAAAGGTTTTAGCTGTTATTTTTGCAATTGCTGTTGCAGCAGCTTGCTTTGCCGGATGTTCAAAATCGGACAGCGGCAGTAAAGAAGATTCTAAAACCGCAAAATTCGGAATTGTAGTTCAAACAGGTGCAAACGGTGCATTTGTTGATATGAAAGACGGAATCATTGAAGAAATGAAGAAAAACGGATATGAAAATGCAGAATTTGATTATAAAGACGCACAGGGAGATTCAACCACCCTTACAACTATAATCAACTCTATGGATGACGGAAGTTATGATGCTATTTTCACAATCGGCACAGCTTGCACACAAACACTTGTAAACTTAGCTTCTGACACACCTTGCTTCTTCTGTGCAGTCAGCGCACCGGTTGAGGCTAAAGTAATTACCGATATGGCTGCACCTGACAAAAATGCAACAGGCACATCAAACGCTATCCCTGTTTCAGATATTATTGATATGGGATATAAAATTACACCTGATGTAAAAAAATGGGGCTTTATTTATTCAACATCACAAATCAATGCTGTAAACACAGTTGAATCAGCACAAAAGTATCTTGATGAAAAAGGTGTTAAATACGAAAGTGCAACAGTTGAAACATCGGCAGATGTAAAAGCATCAACGGAAACACTTATCAAAAAGGGCTGTGATGTAATATTTGTACCTAATGATGCAATTGTACAAGACGGTGTATCTGCACTTGCACAGGTATGCAACGAAGCTAAAATACCTACTTACTGCTCATCAGCTACAACAGTTAACAGTGGCTGCCTTGCTACCCTTGCAATTGACGATAAGGGAATAGGCGCTAAAACAGCAGATAAGTGCATTGAATATATGAAAGGCACTAAAATTGAAGAAATCCCTGCCGAAGTTGTAGGAATCGACTACTGCACATTTAACTGCGGCACAGCCGATATGCTTGGTGTAAACACACCTGATAAAGACACAATCGGCTATGAAATTCAATTAGTTAACGAATAATAATCATTACAAACTATTAAGGACACATTATGCAGGTTTATATTACAGCTGTCGAGGAGGGTTTTCTTTACGGTCTGCTCGCACTCGGCATATACATTTCACTCAGAATTTTAGACATACCTGACCTTACAACCGAGGGCTCATTCGGCTTTGGCTCGGCAGTTGCCGCAGTTGTGGCAAGCAAAGGTTTAAGTATTACAAGTTTTATTGCGGCATTTTTTGCCGGTGTGCTTGCCGGAATTGTTACAGGTCTTTTGCAAACCAAGCTAAAAGTTCATCCTGTTTTGGCAGGTATTATAACAATGAGCGGCCTTTACTCAATAAATTTGATGGTTAGGGGTTCATCCAACCTCAACTTTAACGATAATTCGGCTTTCACCAAATTTTTCAAAGCAGTCGGTATCAGCGGTGCTGATAAAAAAATTGCAGGTCTTATTATAGGTGCGGTTGTTTGTATTTTGGTTTTAATACTTCTTATCTTATTTTTCAGAACTCATCTCGGCCTTTGCATAAGAGCTACGGGTGATAATCCCGATATGGTAAGGGCATCATCAATCAATGTTGATTTTTCGCTCATATTCGGTTTGGCACTTGCAAACGGACTTATTGCTCTTTCAGGTGCGCTGATTTCACATTATTTGGGACTCAGTGACCAAAGCTTTTCTAACGGAACACTTATTTACGGACTTGCGGCAGTAATAATCGGTGAAGCAATTTTCGGTAAAAGAAATGTTGCTCTCGGTTTAACAAGCGCTGTTGTCGGCTCTGTAATTTACAAAATAATTGTAGCATTTGTTATAGATGTATCACTCTTTGGCAAAAACAGTGAAAATCTTATGAAGCTTACTTGTGCTATTATTGTTGCCATTACATTGGTAGTACCTGAAATTAAGCATAAGTTTGAAAATGCAAAAAGTAAAAAGGAGGCAAGAAAAAATGCTTGAAATTAAAAATGTCTCCAAAACATTTGCTAAAGATACGGTAAATGAGCATAAAGCTTTAAACAACATTAACCTCACACTTAATGACGGTGAATTTGTTACAATAGTAGGTTCAAACGGAGCAGGAAAATCCACACTGTTCAATATGGTATGCGGTACTTTTGAACAGGACAGCGGAAGCATTATACTTGACGGAAAAGATATTTCGTTTATGCCTGAACATAAAAGGGCAAGACTTGTAGGCAGAGTTTTTCAAGACCCGATGAAAGGCACTGCACCTAATATGACTATTGAAGAAAACCTTGCTCTTGCATATTCGCGTGCAGGTTCAAGCTTCTTTTCACAAGCTATCGGGAAAAAGAAAAGAGAATATTTTCAAGAGCATCTTGCACGATTTGATATGGGACTTGAAGACAGAATGAAAACTAAAATCGGTCTTCTTTCCGGCGGGCAAAGGCAGGTTGTTACACTTTTAATGTGTACAATTGTTACACCAAAGCTTCTTTTACTTGATGAACACACAGCGGCACTTGACCCTGTTACAGCTGACAAAGTTATGAAAATCACCAATAATATTGTGAAAGAGAACAATATTACAACTATGATGATTACTCATAACATGTCGCAAGCACTTGTTACCGGCACAAGAACAATAATGATGGATTCAGGCGAAATCATAATTGACCTTGACAGTGAAACAAGAAAAGAAATGAATGTATCCGACTTGTTAAAGCTTTATCGTGAAAGAGAAATGAAAGATTTTGATAACGACAGAATGCTTTTACAAAAAGATTGACTAAAAACGCAATGTAAGTTAATGTGCTTACATTGCGTTTTTGTTAATTATTTTACTTCTATTTATTAAATATTCATTAAATAAATAAAAAATTATAGAAATCAATATATTATAGTTGTATAATAAGCAAAAAATGAAACAAAGGAGAAATGTTATGCCTCAAACTCCAAAAGCTCCATGGCTTAAATATTTTGGTGACATTCCTGAACATCTTGTTTATCCTCAAGGCTCAATGTATGAAGCCATAAAGGATAATGTAAATCAACTCAACAAAATAAATTCCGTTGCATATGAATTTCAAGGAAAGAAAACAACATATAAAACTTTTTTTGAAAAGATTGAAACACTGGGCAAGGCTTACAGAAACATCGGAATTTGCGAAGGCGACTGTGTAACAGTATGTATGCCAAACACGCCGCAGGGTATTGATACATTTTATTCACTCAACCGTATCGGCGCAATTCCGGCAATGATTCACCCGCTTTCAGCAGAAGGTGAAATAGCATTTTACATTAACACAACCAATTCAAAAGCTATTTTGGTAATTGATTTATTTTACGAAAAGGTTCTTCGTGCATTAAAAGATGTTAAACATCCTGTTAAGGTAATAGTTGCACATATTAAGGATGAGCTTCCTTTTCCGCTTAATATGCTCTACCCTCTTACAGTTAAGAAAAAGCCGGCTCCGCTTCCAAAAGATAATAAAAATATAATTGATTGGAGCGACTTTATAAAAGGTGCTAAAAAAGCACCGGCGCTCACAAACAATATGCCTAAAATGGATGATACCGCAGTTATTCTTTTCAGCGGCGGCACAACCGGTACATCAAAAGGCATCGAGCTTACAAATATGAATATGAACGCTTTAGGTGCTCAAGTTGCTGCAAATGCCGGCTTTTCAATGGATGGGCTTCGAATGTTTTCCGTTATGCCTTTATTCCACGGTTTCGGCTTAGGTGTAGGAATACACACAGCACTTCAAGCAGGCGGAACCTGCATAGTAATCCCGCAGTTCACTATTAAAACTTACGCAAGGGATGTAAAAAAATACAAACCTAATGTTATTGTAGGTGTTCCTACCCTTTATGAAGCATTGCTTCGCAGTGAGGGATTTGATTTTGACCTTTCATTCCTGCGCGGAATGTTCTGCGGCGGCGACTCTCTTTCAGTTGAGCTTAAGAAAAAAGTTGATAAATTCCTTAAAGAGCATAATGCTACAATCCAAGTTCGTGAGGGATACGGTACAACAGAATGTGTAACCGCATCTTGCCTCACTCCGTTTGATACATACCGTGAGGGTAGTATAGGTATTCCGCTTTCAGATACATACTATTCAATAGTTAATCCGCAAAACGATACTGAACTTCCATATGGTGAAGAAGGTGAAATTTGCATTACAGGCCCTACCGTTATGAAAGGTTACCTTAATAACGCAGAAGAAACCGCATCAACACTTCGTACACACAAAGACGGAAATGTATGGCTTCACACCGGTGACCTCGGCACCATGGATGAAGACGGTTTTATTTATTATAAGCAGAGAATGAAAAGGCTTATTATTGTATCGGGTATCAATGTTTATCCGTCTCAAGTTGAAAATGCGATTGATGCACATCCCGATGTACTTCTTTCATGTGCAATCGGCATACCTGACCCGTACAAAATGCATGTTGTAAAAGCTTTTGTTGTATTGCGCCAAGGCGCTGAACCAAGTGATAAAATTAAAGAAGAAATACTTGAACACTGCAAGAAAAATATTTCGCGTTACGGTGTACCTAAAGAAATCGAATTCAGAGATTCACTTCCTAAAACCTTGGTAGGCAAAGTCGCTTACCGCAAATTAGAAGAAGAGGAAGCCGAGAAAAGAAAAAATAAATAAGTAATTAAAATTAAAGCAAATCTGTTTTATGGCAGATTTGCTTTTTTATTTTGTTTTTATATATTTTTATTAAAAGTTTTCATACCTCTTGAAGAAATTTTGGTAATATTGTATAATATTCATATTACTATGCAAAATACATATTTATATTAGCACATATATATGTATTGAAAAGCATAAAACAATATATAAGACTGAGGGGGAAAACTTATGGCTAACGCGGGCAAGGTAAAAAGATTAGCTAAAGACATTAAAACGCATTGGAAAAAACCGGCACCCGGTAAATATGTACCGTATCGTGAATATTTGGACATACTTATCGGCTCAGGCAGTAACTATGCAAGCAACAAAACACTTGAATACATAACATTCGCTGCCGGCTGCTACTTAATGATGTATCATTACAAGCTGCCGTACTTAACCTATTCAATTATAGCGATCATCAATATGCCGCTTAATTATATTTGGACTTTAATAGGTTGGATAATTAACGACAACTTGGGCTTTTTGCCAAAGAAAACGGAACGCAGATTTTATGGGCTTTATTTCTTTTTAATTGCCGCGGGATTGTGGATGATATTTGGTGATTTTTCATTTATGCTTCCTGACAGCAACAAATTAGTTCACTATCTAAACGGACTTGAGGGATTATCTGCCGCATCAACAATCAAAATTTTCGGCACACATATTTTGTGGAACGGTTGGAGCGGTGCGCGTAATATTTTTTACCGCAAAAAGCTTATACCTAAATTCGGCAGATACAAATACAGCTTATACTGCGATTTCATACCTAAAGTTATAATGGTATGGTTAATTGGCTGGTTACCATTTTATTCAACTATTACCGATACCGTAACAAGAGTATGGGTAGCTAATTTGCTGTTTTCAATATACAACTTATTCCCATTCGGTAACAATCTCGAAAACTGCGCACAAAACTGCTCACCAAATGTTCGCGAAAGAATATTAGTAAGAACATATCCTATTAAATTATCACACTTAATGCAATCTATTTTAGCAATACTTTTACCTGTATTTATAGGTATGTGCAAGGATAAATGGGCAGATATTGCAGTATTCAAATGGATTATTCCTATTACATTTACTGTATTTGCAGTACTTACAATGGTTTTTGCCGGCAGAATAAAAGAAAGAATACCGCAGCCGCCGCTTGAAAAGAAAGTGCAAATCAAATTTTGGGACGGTATGTTTGGTGTAATGCGAAATAAATACAGATGGATTCAAACAATAGTAGGTTTGCTTGATTCGCTTGGTAACGGAATGTTGGCATTTACAACAGTACTTTACCTTTACACATTCAGGTTAAGCGGATTAAGCTATTCACTTATAGTTGCGTTAGTATCTTTCGCAGGTACGCCGCCTGATTTCTTTACACCGTATTTTATTAAAAAATTCTCATACAAGCAAGTTATGATTTTCTATAACATATCAAGAGCAGTATGTTACAGCGTTATAGTTGCCTGCTACTTACTTTGCGGTGAACATCTTGTTTTATGCGGTACATTATCTGTAATAGTCTTGTTTATTACCGAAATGTTCCAAACAGTTCCGAAATCTATTGACCACGATATGAGTGTACGAGTGAACGACTATCAAATGTACCTTTCGGGCGAAAGACTTGAAAGTTTTGCAGGTGTGTTTGGCTGGTTTACCGGACCTATTGTATCGTTTGTAGGTTTAATTATTCCAATTTTAATTTTAAGATATGGATTTAACAGCAACTGGGATGTACTTTTCATTGATTCATCAAGAATCAAAATAATTGTAATACCAATTATATTTGATATTGTTGGTTATTTGCTTATGACAATTCCGTATTTCTTCTGGGATTATGATGATGACAAGCAAAACAAAGTTATGCAGGTTCTCAGAAAAAGAGAAAAAGTCACCCGCACAAAATACAACGAGGAACACGGCATTACCCAAAGTGATGAAACAGTTGAAGAAAAAATCGGCGAGGAGGTAATGTCATAATGAAAAAGCGTAAAAAAAACGAAGTAAATACAATTGAAAACGACGATTTCTTGGCACAAGAAGCACAGGAAAGCCAAGAAACCGCCGAAGATTATACACTTGATATTCCGGATGATGAAATTTGGACTTATCAAATTGAGGGATTGCAAAAACCGCACATTAACGAACCTTTTGAAAATGCCGCCCTAAAAAAAATAATAGTAGTAATTACTCTGCTTATTGCAATAGGAACTGCTATTTTTCTTTCGGTTCGTGCGGTACATTCAGATGAATTCAAATATGAGCAGCTTTCCGACGGAACTTACGAGCTTATAAAGTATTCAAATCCGGGTAAAGTGAAAGAGGTTACAATTGACTATGTAGTTGATGTAAAAACAGGTAAAAAAGATACTTCAAAGCCTATTACGAAAATACATGAATATGCCTTTAACTGCGATGAATCAGTAACAAAAATAAATATCGGCAAAACAGTGAAGAACATAGACGGAAAATCAATTTATTCCTGCTGGGGAATAGCAAATGTATTTGTTGACAAAGAAAACCCTTACTATTGTGATATTAACGGTGTACTGTATAACAAGGATGTTACAGAAATCGTATTCTACCCTACCGACCACGACCGAGAATTAAGACTGCAAAACGGTTATGCAAAGCTTGACAAAAAGGGCGAGCAACATTCCATTCTTGTTGACGACGACGGAAAAGAAATGGAAGAACTTTGGGGTACAACAAAAAAGTATAACGAAGCTTACTATCAAAAATATAACAGAAACACAAGAACATATGTTGTTCCGTCAAGCGTAAAAACAATCGGTGAGCTTGCATTTGCATATTCAAACATTACTGATTTATATATTCCTGAGGGCGTAAGTCGTATGGAAAATATGGCAATATTTAAAAATACGGTATTAGTTAATATTTTCAGTTACAAAGCAAGTAAGCCTGTTATCGAAACATCATACAAGGCAATTGATGGTATGGATGAAATCTATTCATCACTGCCTGAGGGGCTTGAATTTATCGGCTCTGACTGTATGTATTATTTAAGAGGGTTATCATATATGTATATTCCTTCTTCCGTAAAAGAAATTAAGCACCACGCATTTTGGGACGCTGTATATGACGAAGACGGTGAATTAAAAGGAATAACAGAAATCAACATTGCTTTAGACGAAAATGCATTTAACGCAAAATGCACAACCGGTGACCAATGGCGCCCGCAACACGATTATATGTTATTCAAAAAATCAGTTGATTTGAAATATTCGGCAAAAAGAGAATCACAAAAAGCAAATAATATTCACCGTGAATATTACTGGGCAGTCCAATGGATTAAAAACAACAAATCAGAAAATTTTGTGAAAAACTCCGCTTATCTTGTGAAAGATATGGACGGTGACGGTATTCCTGAACTTGTGCTTAGGGAAAACGGAAAAGATACAATACTTACAATAAAGTATAATTACCTTGATGAATACAAAGGCAATGCAGAATACACTAACAAAGAATTTTCAAAGCTTGATGATGAAAAACAGCTTGACAGTATTTTGAAAGCAGAAAAATAACGCTCAATCCAAAATACCGGAACTTACATATTGTAAGCTCCGGTATTTTGTGAATACGGTTATTATGGGGAAAAAAATGACTAAAAAAGAATACTTAAATCAAATCGAAGATGTAATTGAAAAAGGAAAATACAAAGATAATTGGCAATCGCTTACAAATCACAAAACTCCTGACTGGTATTATAAAGGCAAGCTTGGAATATTTATTCACTGGGGAATATACAGTGTACCGGCTTATGGCAACGAGTGGTATTCGCGTTCAATGTACGATAAAAAATGCAAAGAATATTTATATCACAGAAAAAATTACGGGCCTCAAAATAAATTCGGTTACAAAGATTTTATACCTATGTTTAAAGGTGAAAAATTCAATGCAGATAAATGGCTGGCTCTTTTTAAAGAAAGCGGTGCAAAATTTGTAATGCCCGTTTGTGAACATCACGACGGATTTGCAATGTATGATACGCAATTTAACCGCTGGAATGCCACAAAAATGGGGCCGTGCCGAGATGTTATAGGCGAAATAAAAAGTGCCTGCGAAAAACAGGGTTTAACTTTTTGCGCATCAAGCCACAGGGCTGAACATTACTTTTTTATGAATATGGGAAAAACGATTGACAGTGATGTAAATGATGAAAAATATCAAGATTTTTACGGACCTGCTGTGCATTGCCCTGAATTTGACGGTAATACACTTCATAAAGCAACTGCAAACACATATTCAATCGGTGCAAGCAAAGAATGGCTTGAAGATTGGCTTGTGCGAACCTGCGAACTTATAGATAAATATCAGCCGGCTGACCTTTATTTTGATTGGTGGATACACAATCACTCATTTAAACCGTATTTAAAAAAGCTGTGCGCATATTACTACAATCGTGCAGACGAATGGGGCAAAGAAGTTACTGTTAACTACAAGCACGAAGCGTTTGCACCTACTGTTGCTACATTTGATGTTGAGCGCGGCGCTTTAACAGATATATCCCCTATTCCTTGGCAAACTGATACTGCGATAGGAAAACGCTCGTGGGGATATACGAAAAACAACGAATTCAAATCAGCAAGGCACATTATTACTGATTTAATAGATATTGTAAGCAAAAACGGAATGTTACTTTTGAATGTAGGCCCAAAAGCCGACGGTACAATTACAGATGAAGAAACTGCTGTACTGAAACAATTAGGCGCTTGGCTTAAACTAAACGGTGAAGGAATTTACAATACAACATTTTGGAAAACCTTCGGCGAAGGAAAAGTTAATAACAAAGCGGGATTTTTCCAAGATTCAAGTGAAAAGAAATTTACAAATAAAGATTTTCGATTTACATATAAAAACGGATATATCTACGCATTTCAAATGCGCCCTAACGGTAAGGACGCTGTAATAAAAACACTTAAAAAGAAAAACGGACCCGATTTTATAATTAAAAATATTACACTTCTTTCAACCGGTGAAAAGCTCGAATTTGAAAGAAGCAATACTAAATTAACAGTTAAAGCAAACAGCTGCTTTAGTGATAACTACCCTATTTGCTTTAAAATCGAAATTGAATAACATCAAAATCAAATTCATACAATATTTGAAGTGATAACCGCATTGTAGATTGCATGGGCAAGAAGTTGATGTCCCTCTTTAGTTAAATGCTCTTGGTCAACATTGCTCGGCCTCGCAAAATCGGAAGCAGAGATTATATTTGTACCTTTGGTTTCGGCAACTTTTTTATATTCGTTGAAAAGGCCTTTTGCTATATCTACCGAATGAGCATCAAACTCAGGGTCAAATTCCTCTTTCCAAACTGCATCACCGAGGAAGATTGGTGATACAATAAGAACTTTTTCAGGCGAAATATACTTTAGCAGTTCATCAACACACAACCCAAGTCCCTTGGCAATATTGTATGAATTTGATTTATAATACGCTTTGCAATCATTAGTTCCAAGCATTATTACAGCTGCATCAATAGGATAACTTGTTTCTAAAATTTCAGGCAGTGACTTTAAACCGTTTCGGTTTTTGCGGTATGCATCATCAAAAACAGTAGTTCTGCCGCAAAGCCCCTCTTCTAAAACACGAACATCTTTGTCATACAATTTTTCCTGCAAAATACTGGTCCATCGTATGCCCCAGGAATATCTTTCATTTGTTTTCGGAATTAAACCCCAAGTGTTAGAATCGCCAAAGCATAAAAGCTGTTTCAATTAAATCACCTTACTTCAAAAATAATGGTATCTTGGTATCATTATATCATTATTTCCTACTTTGTCAATAGGTTTTATAGGCTTTTGTAAAAAATCAATTTTAATTATTAAGAGATAAATAGTAATGCAGCATCATAAAAGCGAATATACAATATGAAAACAAACACAGAAACAAAAGGCAAAATAAATTAAATGAGGCAGATATAAAATCAAAATAAGCGTGTTGCCTTATGGCAGCAAAAGGCATCTTTACCGTCTATTTCAAGCCTATGGTGTGCCATTCCGCTTGATGACCATCAACAGGGTTGTTAGCATAATGGCCGCTTACCGAATAACTTTGAATACCTGCTTTATTTGCAAAATAATTAAAATTATGAGCAAACTGACCACAAGCTGAGCAGGTTTTTAATTGTAAAATCGTATTAACATTAAATGTTTCGGTTAGTCAAGTGTAACTTAAAACATTCAACTTTTATGCACCAATTATAAAGCCGTTATTGAAAAATGATAAAACAGCATTTATATGGCATTTTTTAAAAATATATGATATAATGAACTGCCCTATTTAATATTTGTTTTTGGTGTAGAGGAATCAATATGTTATTTTTATATATGTCGTTAATTGACGATGAAAACGACAAATCAAAATTTGAGCAATTATATTATATGTATGATAAGTTAATGATGAATGTTGCAATGTCTAAATTACATGACATTGATATGGCAGAAGATGTATTGCAGGATTCTTGGCTGTATATCGCAATCAATTTTGAAAAAGTCGGTGATATAAATTCTGTAAGCACCAGAAACTATCTGGCAACTATTACGGCAGGCTTTGCCATCAATAAATTCAACAAAAACAGCAAAACAATTCTGTTGCCCCTCGATGAAGCCATCGGCAGTATAAGTGATGAATACTTTAATCAATTTGAAACTGTTGAATTGAAACTGGCTATCGACACTCTAAATGATGAAAGTCAAAATCTTTTACATCTAACATACATATATGGATATAAAAGTCACGAGCTTGCAGATATGTTTGGTTTAAGCGATTCCAATGTCCGCAAAAAATTGCAGTTTGCGAAGCACAAATTAAAGCTTCAATTGGAGGTATATTAAATGAATAACTTAGTTGATGCATGTGCTATTCACCAAGAGCAATGGATAACCGACACAATGGAAGAACTTGCGGATTACAGTCATACAAAAAAGTATAATCGTTATATGGCAAATTTGATAAACAAAATGCGCAAAAATAAAATTCACAAACGCAAATACACTCGAAAAACTATCAAATTCATAATAATAGCTGCAATAATAATTGCAATGGCTGTAGCAATTACATCCTTTGCAATACCGGTCACCAGGGAATATGTTGTACAACATTTTTCTACGCATTCAACCTATGAAGTAAAAGGAATTGAGAAAGCGAAAAAAGTTAAAGATTTGGTGATAAATTACATACCTGCAGGATTTGAGCAAACAGAGAAATTTGAAAGTGTTGCCTGCTTTTCTTACGATTATCAAAATAAAGACCTGTTTTTAAGTTGCTCAAAGTTTAAAACTGACGGAGATTACAGTTTCAACACAGAAAAGCATGCTATAAAAACATTAACAAAAAACAATATAGATTATATAATATATGATACCGATAAAACTTTAGGTGTTGTTTGGAATAACGGTCAATATATGTATGAAGTTACAGGAAATTTAACCGAAGAAGAATTATTGGCAATTGCATATTCAATGGAGTAAATTAAATAATTTTAAAAAGATGGAAGTTTTTTAAAAAAACTTCCATCTTTTTTTCACAATTTGGCATTTTGTATTGATATTATATTTGAAAGGAGGTGTAAAGATGCAAAAATTCGAAAAAATCATTGCAGCGCTTTTGGCACTTATAATTACCACAACATCATTCACAATGGTGGCAAATGCCGATGATTCTAAAATTATCGAGCAGTGCTATATGAACGCCAATTCTGAATATACAAATCTATCAGTAAGTGGAATTAAGTCGACTTGTATTGCAAGAATCACAACAGTATCACCAATGTTATTAAAAATAAAAATGGAATTACAAAAACAAAAAACTAACAGATACGAAACCGTAGAAACTTGGACAAACAGCAAAACAGGCACATCATTATCAATGTCAGAAAAACGAAATATTAACATATTAAATAAATATAGGCTTAAAACCACTTTCACAGTAGGAAGTGAATGTATCATTAAATACAGCTATTATAATAACTAAATCGACCAGAAACATCTATTATCATAAGTATAAGATAATAAAAATAATTATTAAGAGGAGTATTGATATGAAAAACTATAAAAGACTTTGTTCTTTTTTACTCGCTTGCGCTATTATTGTTAGTACCATAAGCGCTTTTCCGACAACTTTTTTAGCAAATGATATTCATAGCAATAAGGAATATGTTTTGCAAACTAAAAGCAGCCAAACTTTAAACAAAATTTTAAACAAATACCAAAACGACATCATTTCCGACGAAAATGTAACAGATTATTTAGATGAAAACAATGTATTAACTTTATCATTAAACGACAGACAATATAAATCGTTATCAAAAACAGACGATGTTAATATCGAAGAAGATGTTCAGTTGACAGCGAGTAGTAGTGATGATGAAATACACTATGACGATACATACAAAAAAATTAAGCAGTGGAATCTTGACTTTATTGAAGCAAACAAAATAGAAAACAACAGCCAAAATCATGTTAAGGTAGCAGTAATTGATACCGGTGTTTGCGCAACAGATAAAATTGCGATTGCCGGAAGAATCAATTTAGTACAAGGTGAGCAACAAGTTGAACCAATGTATGAAGATGCAAGCGGACATGGAACGAGTATTGCAAGTATTATTGCAGCATCAGATAACAGCGAAACTATTACAGGAATAAATCCTAATGCTGAATTATACTCTGTAAAAGCTTTAAGCGATAACAAAACTGCTCCAATCAGCCGAATTGTTGAAGGTATTTATTGGTGTATTGATAACAATATCAACATCATAAATATGAGTTTTGGAACAAATATTGACTCAAAAATTTTACATAAGGCAATTATTGACGCATACAACAAAGGAATCCTCATGATTGCAGCAGTAGGCAACAATAATGAAATCGGCGTACAATATCCAGCCGCATATGATGAGGTTATGGGTGTAGGTTCTATAGATAACAATGCTCAAATTTCCGATTTCAGTGCAACCGGAAACAAAGTCGAAATTGTAGCACCCGGTGAAAAAATAGCATCAACAGGTTTCTTTGATGAACTTATTTGTACACAAGGCACAAGTGTTGCTGCCGCCCATGTAACAGGTGTAGCATCTTTACTTTGGGATTACGACACAAGTAAAAGTTCCGAATTCATTCGTGCGTTATTAAATAATAGTGCCAGAAGCATTGGGGCACAAAATATATTTGGGCATGGAATTGTTGATGCAAAATACGCATTTGATAATTATTTGGACTTTGAACAAAACTATTCAGTTGAAAACAGCACACCTTTGTCATATAATATTAGTGAACTTAATACCTATACTGATAGCCAAGTCAAAGCATTATGGTATGGTTCAGGACATTCTAATGCACTAAAAAGCACAACTTACAGTAATAATAAAAAAGTTTTACTTCAATATGCTGTAAAAATGTCTGATCATGTTTTAAGGGGTATTGTTAATACTAGGTATGGTGTATCATGGGATGATACACAAACCGAACCAACAAAAACATACAATCATTACTTTCATGGTTACGGTAACTATGTAGCCGATTATATTTTTTTGGCAAATTGTGCATATTATTATAAAAATAACGGGTCTATGCCGTCTTATGATAACCAATGGCAAGCATTATATCCAACAAATAATTATTCCAATGAATATCCTAATTTAAAAATATCATTAGAAGCATTAAACTACTCGTGGGATACAGTCTATAATTGTCTCGCATCAGATACGGATTTATCCGGCAAACTAACTAGTTCTATTACAGCATCTATAGGTCACAACTCTCTAATTTTAATAGGAATTGCTATCCACTGCGCCATGGATGCATATTCACATAAAATTTGTCGTAATGGCTCACACAGCTCTGATGACAGCACCAGTTCAAACGCAAACGCTTATACAACAGCAAAAAGTGTAGCTCTTGATATATTGAAAAAATGGGATGCCGGTCAAGGTTCTTTTCAAGTCAGCGAATTTTATCAACCGTCAAGTGCAGCTGACAACTACAAAATGGAAAATTTATTGTCAAATGTTTTAGCTGTTAAACCGAATCTATCCTCAATTAGTTCTAAAAAATATAATTGGTTTAATAGTAGAACTTGTTATTATACTTCAAGTCATTAACAATTATTATATCGGAGGTTATAGATATGAAAAAAATAATCAGTTTATTTTTAGCAATTTTAATCGCCTGTTCTGTTTTTAGCATAGGCAGTGTTGCATTTGCCGACAACGGCATTTGCGCCGAATGCAGAAAAAGAAACGGTATGCCGGAAACACACAAATACATAAGCGAAAACTGCTATATTTATTATCATCATAATCTTGACGCGGCAAAAGACGATTTTGGCAAAATAACCGTGGATTTTATTATATCCGGCAAAAAAGAACTTGTTATTCCGGCAACAATTAACGGTGAAGAAATATCAAAATTAAGCAGTTCTGCTTTTGATGATAACGGAATTTCAGAAACAGAAACATTGACAATATCTGAAGGAATAACAAGTGTTGACTCATTTATCGGAAAATCACTCAAAACCGTTTATCTTCCTGCAAGTTTGGAATATTTATACGACGGTGCATTTTCAAGCTGCAAAAATCTTGAAAATATTATTGTTTCAAGCGAAAATAAAAATTACAAAACAAAATCCGGCGTTTTATTTGACAAGAAAATGGATGTTTTATTCGCATATCCTGCTAATAAAAAAAGTCAAAAATATACTATTCCGAATACGATTACCACATTGCGCAGCAAATCGTTTTATCACGCTGATAATCTTAAAGAAATAGTTATACCGGCGTCACTTAAATCATTTGGCTTTTCTTGGGAAACACCTGTTAATGTTTTTGTATACGCAAATTCAATAGAAAAATTCACCGTTTCAAAAAGCAACAAGAAGTTCTCTGCAAAAGACGGAGTTCTGTTTAACAAAAACAAAACCGTATTATATGCATATCCTTGTGCTAAATCTAATAAATCATACACCATTCCAAAAACAGTTAATCGATTGATTTCAGATTCATTTACCAAATGTAAAAATTTAAAAAATCTTAAAATCACAAAAAACACCAAAAGAATAGATTTCTGTAATTTTAAAAATTGCAAAATAAAAAATGTTTATTACAGCGGTTCAAAAAACGATTGGAAAAAGATTTATTTTATTGACAGTGCTAATGAAAAAGTTGCTTACAGCCAGACTGTTACAGGCTATACTTTAAATAAACTTTTAAAATCGGCAAAAATCCATTATAACGCAACAATATAATACAACTGATTATATAAAAATAAAAACCAATCACAAAAGTGATTGGTTTTTATTTGGTGGAGATGGCGGTAATCGCTCGGCTCGCTTCTGCGCTCGCCGACACGCCGCGCCTAAAAACAGTCCACCGGACTGTCTTCTTAACGGCTGTTTCGATTACATTCCACAGCAAAAATATAAGAGTACCACAAGGGTACTCTTAATTTTTGGTGGAGATGAAGATGATAAATCCGAAACGGTATTAAGTTCTGATAATGTCAGGCTTTTAGCTTTATCTTTGAAGTTGAAATAAAAGTCTATTCTGTCATCATAAAGCACAACGGAATTAACAAATGTGTCTATAAGCATTTTTCGATTTTTAAGCTTATTCACATCAAAGTTTTTGAATCCGTCAAACCACGAATATAAAAACTCTTTTGTCAATAACGGATGTGATATGTTTTCTTTTGCTATTTCCGTTTCTAAATTTTCTTTTGTGCTTTCAAGTTCATCAAGTCGCTTTTTTGTTGATTTAGTTATAATGCCTTGCTCAATAGCATTAAGCATATTTTCAATGGCTGTGTCAGTCTGTGCAAGTTGCTTTTTAAGCGATTTCAACATTGGGCTTTCTTTACCTTGAATAGATAAAATCTTGTTTACTAACATTTCAATGAGCGAATCATCATTGATGAATTTCATAACTTGATGAATAACAATATCTTCTATCCAGTCTTTCTTAACTGCCTTTTTATCACATGTTTTATTACGCTTGGTGTTAACACATTTATAATAACTGTATCTTATGCCACGGGCATTTCCGCTTTCGCCAACCATAAACGATTTGCATTTTCCACAGTATAATTTAGTTGTCAACAAGTAGTCATCAACCGCCTTATGTCTTGACGGCGCACGCTTGTTAACTGCTATCATTTCCTGCACCTTATCAAAAATATCATTCGGAACAATGGCAGGAATTCCATTTTCAATAACAACATCCTTATAAATATAATTGCCAACATACCGACGGTTGGTCAATATTTTAGAAATATTATTTATTGTAAATTCTCGATCGTTAGCATTTTTCAAGCCCTTGTTGTTCAGTTCATCTCGGATTTCTTTCTGCGTTTTACCGGAAATATAATCATTAAAAATATTCAAAACAACAGGAGCAAGAGTCGGATTGATTTGAAAATGTTGCTCATCATCAATCATATAACCAAAAGCGACAGAGCCGCCGTTATATTTACACTTCAAAGCATTTTCGGTTAAGCCGCGATTAATTTTTTCTGCAAGTTCGGCAGAATAATACTCGGCATAGCCTTCAAGCATGGACTCAAGCAAAATACCTTCTGCGCCGCTTGAAATCGCTTCGGTTGCAGAAACAACCTTAACTCCGTTCTTTTTCAAGATGTTTTTATAATGGGCCGAGTCATAACGATTACGAGCAAAGCGGTCAAGTTTCCAAACGATGATAACATCAAACAGACCTTTGGAACTATCCTTAATCATCTGCTGAAACGACGGACGATTGTCCGTTTTTGCTGATAATGCTCTGTCAATATATGTATCAATTATACGAATATCATTTTTCTCGGCAAACTCCTTGCATTCACGAATTTGCCCATCAATACTTTCTTCACGCTGATTGTCACTTGAATATCGTGCATATATAATTCCTGTCATTTTATCAACTTCCTGTGCTGTGTGTTATAACTCTAAACAACAGGAAAGTCAAATCAATAATATATTATTTACAAAAGTAGGAATGCTTTTATTATTTTAATAAATATAGTATACAATTTTACAAAATGCATAAGCAACATTAAAACTTTCAAAGATTTCGGTCTGAATATTTATCATCTTACAGTTTTGAATGTTCCGTCATTTGCTTTATCTAATTTGTAAAATGATATATCATTTTTATTACAAATTTGCTTTATCTTCTCTATATCTTTAGGATTTGCGTTATATCCAACTGTTATGCTTTTCGGTTTCATATAATCATTCATAGTACTTCTCTTTTTACACAAATCAATCTTAATAATTCTCCATTCTTCTTCATATTGCCAACACTTTTCTTTTGTACTACAACATTCATGTAAGTACCTAATTATGTCACAAGATGAAGCATTATATTCAATTTGGGGAATATGTTCTGAATATTCTACTGGAGCAATAAATATATGATATTTTTTAAACAATTCCATAGCATCATACTCTACACAAATACCATTATATGAATTTGCGTAATGTGCCCACATTAAATGATTGTTGTATGATGTGGTTAAAGAGTAGATAAATGTATGTGCTTTGATTTTATCAAATACATTTTCCAAAGATGACCTTACATCAACAAAATTATTTATTTCCTGTTTGGTTGGTTCTTCTATGAAAACTATATGTGATAGTAATTCCTTTCTATTACTAATTTCTTTGTCAACATCATATACATTGTAAGAAAATTCAAAAATATCATTTAAGTCTTGAATAAGGCTGAAATGAAAAGTGTTTTTATTAAGATTGTCAATTGTGTAAGGACTTTCTAACGAGGAATATTTATAAAACGATTTGATGTTAAAAGATTTATAAGCATTAATTAGCCCATTGAAATCATAAGATTCCAGAGGATCATCTTTTCTAATACAGATGAACGATTTTCTTAAATATTCATTATACTCTTTTTTAGTCAACATTAACCAGCTCCAATATTCAAATTGTCTATTTTAAAGCAATTCTACTCTCAAATGTCTTGTGTTTTACATGTTTTCAATACCGTCAAAACAAAAATTATTTATATATTCGCCATACTATCTCTTTAAAACATCAGTGCTTGGTCATCCGAATAAGTATTGATTCTTCCATAGATGTGAGAATATATTTTATACAAATATCACCGTCTTCATATTTGATTTTTGGTATGGATTTCTCTTCATCAATACAAATTGAAACTAACGCCCTTAACATTTTTAAAAGTCGGAGCAAATGGACGAACATGAAGACATAACCGAACAGTTCGAAACTGAAAACCAAATGCTGTGGGTGCATATAATCAACAACATTGCAAATCGGGCAAAGGAAATTATTAATAGTGAAATAATACACACTATAATATGGTTAAATGAAGGCAAGTGGTTTAATCCTACTTGCCTTCATTAATTCTATATATATCATTTTTTATTTTTGGTATGGCCTTCTCACCTAATAAATATGATTTTGCTAATTTAATATCTGCTCGATTTTGCGTGTTTCCAAGAGCTTCTAAACGTGATGCACCATTTTGTTTTGTAACAAGCCACATTTCATCTTTTCTTAGCAAATTGAAATCAAGTAAAAGCGTTTCATGAGAAGTAGTGATTAACTGACAATCACTATTAACAATTTTATTTAAAAATGCATTTACAAAATTATATGTAAGTAATGGATGCAAACATCTGTCAATTTCATCAATAATATATACTGCCTCATCATCGTTTTGAAATAAAATTTCCATTAATTGAAATATCCTTAATGTTCCATCAGATTCTTCGGACATAGAAAATGGAATATTTGGATTTTCGTGATATAATTGTATGGTCTTGCAGATTAATTCATCTTGCTCTTTTGTAATTATATATAATTCTTTATTAATACCCAACATAGAACTATCAGCAGGGTTTTCATTAGCAGAAAGAGCCTCATTTATATTTTGTATTAAGTCAGTATATATCTCTTTTGGTAATTTTGCTGCTATTCTATCCATAGAACAGTCAACAATATCATAATTGGAAATAGAAAAACCGAAATCTTTAAAGAAGCAAATAATTTTTTCTATGTTATCAGATGACATAAAATATGAGTAATTATATATTTGCTCGTCGGGGAACATGATTCTTAATTTGGTTTCATACCAATTAAATAAGTTTTTTAATACAGAAATTTCCGAATACTCTAAAAATAATGATTTGTATTGGTTAATTAAATTCAAAAAAAGTGTATTATCATCATTTTTAACGCCATCTAAATAAACTTCCAATTTGTTATATAAAGTGTTGTCTTTTATTTCTCTTTTATTTAATTCGTATGCTGAATCTGACACGCTCCTATGAAAAATTAATTTTCTATTTTTGTATAAAGTTTCAGAAATTATTTTATTTGTCGATAGAATGATCGAAAATTTATAATTTATGACATTACCGTCTAACAATATTTCAAAAGTAAATGATGAAGGCGTATTTTTGCATGTTTCATCAATTTTATAGTATTTATTAATAAAAGAATTTCTGCTGCCATTTAAAATGTAGTTCTTAGCAAAAGCAATTGCTTTAACAAAATTAGATTTACCAGAACCATTTGCACCGAAGATTGAAGAAAACTTAAGAATTTTTAAATTGTTGTTTTGATATACTCTTTCGTTAAATGCTCTACCTTTTCCAGCTTTTAAACTTAAAACTTGTTCATTCTTTATGGATAAAAAATTTTCTACTCCAAAACTAATCAACATATGCATTACCTCTCATGTAACCTTTTAGAGCATTATACGATAAACACGATATATATTCAAGCAAAAACAGCATTTTGTTACAGATTTTTAATATATTTTACAGAAATTGAGAGAAATCTATTGACTTTTGCCGCGTATTATGCTAATATATGGTAAAATGATTAAGAATAATATACATCTTAATCAAAAAAGCAGTAACTATCCTACAGTTACTGCTTGAAGTAGATAATATGACGGTTGGATCCCGACAAATCAACTACCCATGTATTGTTGATATGTTATCACAATTAGAGCTAAAAGTCAATGATTATTTTGCTCATAGTGGCGCCGTCAAGAAAGGAGAATAGAATGATGGCTAAAACTAAGAGCAGTGTTCATGGTAAACCAGAAAAGAAAATTGTGACTGTTAATGGTTACAAAAAGTCTGATGGAACAAAGGTAAAATCTCATAGACGTTCTACACCTAATTAATGAACATAACATCAATCATTGAAAGGAGTGAATGGTTATGCACTCAACAGGTGAAAAACCGGGTATTGGAACATATCAGTGTGTAAATTGTGGTACTGAAATTCATTTAGACGATAATACTGACACATTACCACCATGTCCAAAATGTGATAAAACCACTTTTATTAAAGTCGGTTAATAGTTAATTTTGTAATGAGCAGGCATAATGCCTGCTCATTTTTCTATAATACTATCATTGTCATATTAAATTCATAATGCTATTTAGCATCTTCAAAATTTCATCTTTAACTTTATCGTAGTATATGATATGCTCAACAGTTTCTTTGACTTCACTGATACTCAGTTGTTGTTCTTCCTCGTTATCACATTCAAACATCAATGCTCTTTTGATGTTATATTCAAGCCAACCGAGTCTGCCATTGTTGCTGTAATACAAAGCCTCCCAGTCAACATTTGTATCAAGATTTGTATTATCAAAATATGATTTGATGAATGTATTAAACAAATTAAAATTTATATTACATCCTTCATATCCTGACCAGCAAAGTGCGAGTTCAAACAATTCGAGATAAGGATTTGAATATCCTAAACATTCCAAATCAATCAGCTTAAACTCATCACCAAGCCAAAGTACATTTTTGCTGTCCATATCGTTATGGCAAATTGCTTTGACTGGAGGTAATTTCTTTATAGCCTCATTGCCATTTGTCATGCTGTCATTGAATAAATCGACATAATCCTTTATGTAATTATAAATAGGTGAGTTCATATCTTTGGCAAGGTCAATATATTTTTGCCAGTCAATATGCATTTCGTCTTGCTCAAATGGCTCATCTTTCAAATCAATATTATGAATTTTTGCCAACACTTCACCTATCTTTTCGCAATGAACTGACTTAATTTCACCGTCTTTCAATGACTTGCCGTCATACCACTCAAAAATATAATAATATTGACCGTTTAATTCCTGTATTTTTCTATTCTTGAACTCCAAAGCATAAACTGCAGGAATATTGTTTTGCTGTAATATTTTCTCAATATCATCAGCGATTTTGTAGTTGCCCATTGCATTAGGTCTCTTCATAATATTTGGGTTTAAAAGCTTAATTATGTAACTGCCTTTTTCGGTAACAATCTTAAACATACGGTGCATAAAACCGCCTGCTACCTGAACGGGATTTTCAAGCACTTTGCCTAACTGCAAATCTTCCGAAACCAAATTGAAAAAGTCATTTATGTTTATCATTTCTCGTTTTGTCATTTTTTATAAATCCTTTTAATCACTTCTTGTGCATTATGTGCCAAATGTCATTTCCCTCAAATCCGCATTTTCACCATTGTGGATTTACCTGCATAAGAAGCTCCTGTGATGAAATATACATTTTTCAAATAATGCCTTAGTATATTATTTTCAATAAACATTTTTCTCACCGTCACTCAACATACTCATGTTTAATCGGATTGTAATTTTTTGACGTATATTTTTCGTACTTATCTGTCTTATCTTTGGATTCTATATTGCCATTCGCATATTCAACAGGCTCGATACAAATTGCATCAAGCAATATTTTTTCCAAATGTTCAAATTCCGAATGTTCGCCAAGGCTTGCCAAATCAAAAGCCGCTGTATGAAAAATCACTAAAGCCATTTTCATACAGCAGCATCATGTTTGCACGAGATAATTCAGCCTCTGCCAAATCAAGCTCTTTTTCATTTGTTATGCCAAGCAGGTTCTTGAGGACTGTACTGTTAGGAATCAAGTACAAATCGTTCATAAACTCACCTATGATATTTTCTTATGTTTTGCTATAAGAGCAGCTTTCATATCTGCACCTGTAATTTCGCCTTTTGCCCATTTTGCAGAAAGTTCCTTTGCAAAGGCTGATACAGGCACGCCTTCAATACTATTCAACGCATCTGCAACTTTGATTGCAGCCGTTCTTTTTGTTTCAATCGGGGACATTGTATCACTCCTTTACACATTTATTTTATCATATAGTATGGATAATTACAATAAATTTATTTTGAACCTAAATTAAGCAAAAAACAATTTATAGTAAAAACAACAGCATCCAAAAAATCAGAATGCTGTGGTTTCAAACATGTTAAAAATCAAAGGCAACAGCATATTTTTCCTGCAAATGATTTTTGTAGGCGATTACGGTTTCTTTAGTTATTGTTTTGGACTTTGCATAAACCGAAAACACTTTCACATCACGAATATATTTTTCAATCGTTGCCGTACTTTTCTCTTGCAACTCTAAATTTTTTCTGAAATCGTCAATAATATCTGCCGTTAAAATTCGTCCTTCCATTGTATTTACCTCCGAGTAAGTGTTAATCATATTGTACCCGAAAAGTATGAAAACAAAATTGTCACCCTAAAAGGTTGTGGTATGTTACCTTGAACGAAGCGACATTGCAAGTACGATTTTCTATATTCACCTTTGCATTTTTGATGGATAAACAATATAAAAGTCCAGAATGAAATAATTATGACTTTTGAAACGAAAATTGATGACTTTTGAGTGGGTTTTGGAGCGAATTTCAAGCCGTCGATTTTTAAGCAGGATAAAGGGGTATGATTTTCGGGCGTTGAAATGCCCGAAAACGCCGTCCGGCAAGGCCTGTCGGCTTTTCAAATCGTAATACTTTTGCGTATGATTCCAAATTCGTATGCAGTTGAGGCTGTTTTTCGCAGAAAATCAAGGCTTTTACGTATTCACTTGAGTATTGCGGTATGATGATTGGAAATCAAAAAACTTTTGCAACGCTGTAAGCAAAAATTGACGAGTTCTCTCTAAAATAGAGTAACTCGTCGGACTAAAACAAAAAACGGCTTACAGGCGATTTGTGCGAGCCTGTGAACAAAAAATCGTGCAAAATATAGTACTTGACTTCTGAAACACATTAGCGTATTGTGTGCTTGAAAAGGAGGCAAGCAATATGAAAATAAACACAAAAACAAAAGGCAAAATAAATTAAAGGAGGCAGATATAAAATCAAAATAAGCGTGTTGCCTTATGGCAGCAAAAGGCGAATGGAACATTCCGAATTATGAATTAGAAAAACTTGCAAATTTTTTACTACCAAAAATTCTAAAAGATTTTGAAGAACGGCAAAAAGAACAAAACAATTTGAAAAATAATCCCCAATAAGCCCAAACAAGGCAGGGAGCATCAGCTCTCTGCCTTGAAAAGCAAACCGAAATATGATATTCTATATAAAATGGGAGGTGTTAATTTGAGTTGTGATTTAGATATTTATTTTGACAAGAAATATATATTCCCATACAAATATTTAGACTATATTACTAATGATAATGATGTCGCAGTTTATAATAATTTTACAATATATTTAATTATGTCAACTGCAAAATTAAAAATAACAAAGGCAATATTTAATTCCGGTAAACTATATATTACTTATAGAAATGAAAAGACTGGAAAGATAAATACTATTACCAACAAAATATTTCCCATACAAATACCTAATAATTACATTTCTATAAACATTCATAAATCTAAATATACTGTTACCATAAAGTTAACCGAAGATTCTTATGATTTTTTGATTGATAATAATTTTGAACCTACAATAGCAAAAGCATTAATATCAGAGGGATTAAAAGTAGATATCTATGCTTTGATAATGCAAAATTATAATATTTCGCTAGATGAATTTTCTCTACTCTATATTGGTCAAAGCAGTAATGTAATTAAACGGCTAACATCACATAAAACCATACAAAAAATAGTACGTGATTGCACATTAGAATATGAAGAATCCGAAATATTAATTATGCTTATGCATCCAAAAGCAAAAAGAATAGATAGCTTTGAAGTATCAAAATTATCATTGCAAGGACTTATTAGTCAATCAAGTGCAAATAATGGAAATGACTTGATAGAGAATATTGATAGTGCAGAAATATTAGATGCTGTCGAAATAATGTTAATTCAAGCATTTCGCCCCAAATATAATATTATGCACAAAAAAGCAAACCCAAGTAAAAAACAAAAGAAATACGCAAAATTTTATGATGCTAACATAAAAAATATTTGTGTATCATTCGATTTGGAATTTGAGTGTGATACTATCAATTTAAAGACAGAAACACTAAATACTCAAAATTATTCTGGTTTGATGTTAAAGTGTCCGTTAACAGAATTATCGAACAATGATGAAGTAAATATAGAAGTTAAATATATAGATGATGATGATATATTTTAACAACAGACAGAGAGAACACTAACTCTATGCCTTAATACTATATATTAACAGAAAATCCGAAACTGTTACTGATGATAACAAGTTTCGGATTATTCTTTGGTGGTGGAGATGGCGGTAATCGAAACCGCGTCCAAAATCGGCTTACCAAGGGCTCTACGAGTGTATTTTACCTTTTGGGTTATCCCCTCACATATCGGCGGTAAACGGCCTATATGCTACGGTATCCTCTAATACCTGACGAAAGACGAGGAATACTTTCGTTCATGTTCGCCACTAAGTCGACGCTCTATCCAAAGTCGTGGCATTCTTCGGGAGAACGCAAGCTGCTAATTACGCAGCAAGAGCTACTGATTTATTATTGTCAGTTAATTTTAAAGTGTTACTTTTAAAGAGGTGCAACTCCTCTACTCGCTGATCAAGGCTCACCAACCCTGTCGAAATCCTTTCATCCCCATATTATTGCTTTAAATAATGATTATATGATGATTTATACAAACTGCGAATATAGCCTGCCTTTGAAAGAACAACAAAATATTGAGTCTGCTTGTTATAATATATTATATCACCGTTTGAAATTGTTTTATGCACTGATTTTTTATCTATTATAACTTTATTTGCAAGTTTCAAATAACTTTCCAAGCTTGTTACACCGACATCGTTTTTATGCTTATAATAATGCTTGAGAAAATTTTGAGCATCATAAAATTTATATTGATATTTTTCATTAAACGAAACATCTATTGTTTTACGCTTTTGTACATTAACTAATAAAGCAAAAGAAAGTAAAAACGAACAGACAATGATTGCCACAGGCACAATACCCGAAAGTGTTTTCATCTTAAAAGTGAAATATGAAATTGCAACGCCGAGCGCAAAGAAAAGAACTGAAAAAACTAAATTTTCAGGCTTCTTTTGAGTATAAGCCACAATATATTTTCCGCTGTTTTTATCGCGGCAGGATTTACAGCGTTTTGGTAAATCAAGCCCTTTAGAATTATAAAAATTTATCTCATTTTGAGTAAGTTCAAATGTTTTGCCGCATTGACTGCAAGTGATTTTCATCAATAATTGCCTTTCATAGCACGCTCAATGGCACGGTCAGAATCCTTCTTTGCCTGAACTGCACGCTTATCATAAAGCTTTTTACCTTTGCAAAGCCCGATTTCAAGCTTGGCCCTGCCCTTGAAAATATATAATTTCAGCGGAATTATTGAAAGCCCCTGCTGCTGACTTTCACCAAAAAGTTTCATAATTTCTTTTTTATGAAGAAGAAGTCTTTTTTTACGCATTGGGTCACGATTAAAGCGATTTCCCTGCTCATAAGGGGAAATATGCATACCGATAACAAACATTTCACCGTCATCAATCGAACAAAAGCTATCTTTAAGATTAACTTTGCCGTTTCTGATAGATTTAATTTCTGTGCCGAAAAGTTCTATACCGGCTTCATAAGTTTCAAGCACAAAATAATCGTGATAGGCTTTTTTATTATTTGCAATTATTTGCTTTTGATTTTTATCCAAGTCTACCACTCCTTAATTTATATTAAACTTCTTCCCTCAAGTGCACGGGAAAGTGTAACTTCATCTGCATATTCAAGATCAGCACCGACAGGAACACCATAAGCCAATCGGCTGACAGTAATACCCATAGGTTTAAGCAGCCTGCTGATATACATAGCTGTTGCCTCACCCTCAACAGTTGGGTTTGTTGCCATAATAACTTCTTCCACTTCTTCACTGCCAAGCCTTGTCACAAGCTCTTTAATACGAATTTGATCAGGCCCGATATTATCCATAGGTGAAATGGCACCGTGCAAAACATGGTATGTACCGTTATATTCATGTGTTCTTTCAATTGCAACAACATCACGAGGGTCTTGCACTACACAAATAGTGGATTTATCCCTTGTCTTGCTTTTACAAATAGGGCATAAGTCATCATCTGCAAGATTACAGCAAACTTTACACTGCTTAATCTTTGTATGTGCATCGGTTATGGCTTGTGCAAATTCGCGTGCCTGTTCATCAGAAAGGCCGAGAACATAAAACGCCATACGCTGAGCAGTTTTATGCCCAATACCCTGCATACGCTCAAATTGGTCTATTAAATTTTGAAGTGGTGCAAGGTCAAAGCCCATTTTATTACCTCTGTAATTAGAAATATAATGTTATTATAAAGTTTAAACTTAAAGTCCCGGAATATTAAGACCGCCGGTTACCTTTTCAAGTTCACGCTCTGATTCTTCATCTATTTGACGCATAGTTTCATTAAGAGCGGCAACAAGCATATCTTCAAGCATTTCTACATCTTCCGGGTCAACAACTTCAGGGTTGATACCGATAGCTTTAATAGTATGGTCACCTTTTGCGGTAATTTCAACCATACCGCCGCCTGAGGTTACAACATATTCTTTTTCTTCAAGTTCTGCCTTTTTGTTTTCAAGATTTTCTTGCATTTTTTGAGCCTGGCGGAGCATATTTTGCATATTTTGCGGACCGCCGCCCATTCCCTGAGGAAGTCTTGCTTTCATAGTTAATTCTCCTATATTTTATTCAAAATTTATTTTGATATTATCTTCTGCCTGATGAATTAAATCTTCAAGCAAATCTCTTTTAGGTGCGTCTGTTGCTTTCTTTTTAAAAATACCGAGTTTAAAGCTTTGCCCTGTAACATCATAAAGTGCCTGCTTAATTGCTTTAGAATAAGTAGGAGTTTTCAAAAACTGAATGATTGTCGGATTCGGACTGTCAATTAAGAAATACTCCCCTCTTATATACCCGCGTGAACCCGCAAGTACACCGAACAAGGCTATATTTTGCTTATGAATAACATCCATAAAATCACCCCAATGCTCAAATTCATATTGGGTATTGGAATCATCTGTATTTACAGTTTGCTGCGGCTTATTAACCGCAGTTTCGTTTTTACCTTGCAAAGCTTTTGGCTCAATGCTTGGTTTAGAAGATGTTATCGGCGGCAAAGTATCGTTTTTAATTTCTTCAACAGCTTTTTCAGCCTTAACCTCCTGCTTGTTTTCTTCAACAACAGGCTTTGCGCCTTCAACAACCGCCGGTTGTTGCGAAACATTAACACCACGGTTAACTGCACGCTCAAGCTTTGAAATTCTATCAACAAGGGAATCAATATTTACATCAAGTTTCGGCTCACAAAGCTTAACAAATGCCATTTCAAGCTCAACCCTTGCATTTGCCCCTGTTTTAATTTTAGTTAAAGCATCCTGAAACAAATCAAGAGCAAAAATTACATTTTCAAGTGTAAAATTTTCTGCCGATAATATGATGGAATTATACTCATCATCTGTGCAAATAATCAAGCCTCTGCTGTCTTTAACTGTTTTAACAATAAGGAAATTGCGAAGATGATTTATCATCTCAACGCAAAGCCTTTCCATATCATAACTGTTTTGATAAAGTTCGGATATAACAGTCATAGCAGATGAACTGTTTTGAGTGCAAATGCAATCCGTCAGTTTATACAAAGCTTCACGGCCTGCCAAACCTGCAACTTCACTTACAAGGGCAGAATCAATTTTTTTGCTTCTGCCTGCGCATTGGTCAAGAATAGAAAGTCCGTCACGCAATGCACCGTCTGCAATACGGGCAATAAGAATTGCCGCATCATCATCAAGCTCCATACCCTCAAGCTGTGCAACCTGCTTCAACCTGACTGACATAGTTTCCGGCTGAATACGCTTAAAATCAAATCTTTGACAGCGTGACAAAATTGTTGCCGGAAGCTTATGCACCTCGGTAGTGGCAAGAATAAATATTACATGAGCCGGCGGTTCCTCAAGAGTTTTAAGAAGAGCATTAAATGCACCGGTAGAAAGCATATGAACCTCGTCTATAATATAAACTCTGTATTTACCCCTGCTCGGTGTATAATTAGCTTCTTCTCTTAAATCACGGATATTATCTACGCCGTTATTTGAAGCGGCGTCTATTTCAACAACATCATAAATAGTACCGCTGTCAAGCCCTTTGCAAACCTCACATTCATTACAAGGCTCACCGTCAACACTGTTTTCGCAATTAACAGCCTTTGCCAAAATTTTTGCACAAGTTGTTTTACCTGTACCGCGCGAACCTGTAAAAAGATAAGCGTGAGCAATTCTGTTTTCCTTAATCTCATTTTTAAGCGTAGAAGTTACATGCTCCTGCCCATATACATCAGCAAAAACTTTAGGTCTGTATTTTCTGTACAATACCTGATACATCTTCATCACTCCTACACTTAACTAATATAATTAAAAGGCAGAGACAGCTTATTTCATAATGTAACGCACAGACTTGTCTGCGGCACACAGAATAATCCACTTATTGCTGCTCGGTTCCCCGCCTGACAAGGTTCGTAGCATCCCGTTGCACAGGGCCCGTACGCTACACTATGAAATAAGGAATAACCCCTACCTTTTGTGAAAGTATTATACTACATAATTATTCAGAAATCAAGACTTTTTCTATCTCTGCAAAATAAATATAATGATAATCTTTTTCAGGATACCATCTGCCGTCAATTGAAGCATCTGTGAAATCTTTTGGGTCGAACTTGCTTTTTGCCATTTTTTTGCAAACAAGCACAAGCTGTGCTTCTTCAAAATACGGAGCGTTTTCATCAAAATTAGGTGTAAGATTACATTCCTTAACCTTGTCAACATCTCTGCCGCTCTTTGAACCGCAAATTCCGTGAATAGCCTGCTTTTTATCAAGCGGGTAAAAGCTAAGGGTAAAATGGTCATTAGAATTCATAAATTCTTCCGTATATCTTTGCGGGCGAATATATACAGTCACACTGTCTTTCCCCCAAAGTTCACCCATACTGCCCCAAGAAACAGTCATAGTATTAAACTTATCGCTGTTGCCTGCTGTAACAAGCCCCCAGTTGTTTTTTAGCAAATCGCAAATATTTTCTTTAATATCACTTGCTTTGATTTCTTTAAACATAAAATCACCTACTATAAATTCAATAAAAAAAGGACTGATTTTAATACAGTCCTTTTTAATTTTATTTTATAAACTTAATAAGTTCAAGTGCTGCATTAACATCACCGTCAACTTTAAGCTTGCCGGTTGTAAAAGCAATTACAGGGTCAAGCTTGCCGTTAATAAGCTTTGTAAAGTTAGTTGCATTTACGGTAAGAATTGCATTTCTGTCATAGTATTCATAAGGCTCAACGTGAACCTGACCATCTTTAATTTCAATATAGAAAATTCCCTCAACTTTACCGATAAGATTGATTTGAAAAGCAAGAGTTCCCTGAACTGAAGAAACATCCGTGTTTAAAAATTTCTTTCTTGTTGCCTGAACAACTGAATCATATGTCATTGCCATAGTATAAACCCTCCTAAAATATCTTTCCTCTCTTAATTATCATTATATCACACTTGTCAAGTCATATCAATAACATAAGCTATATTAAATTTCGCAAATTTCCTTATTTTTTGCAAAATTCAAAATGCAAATGAATATTTATATCAAAATGGCAAAAATTATATATGGTGATATAAAAATGATGTTTTTAAAAGCATTTATAGTTGGCGGTTTAATCTGTGTTATAGGTCAATTACTTATAGATTTTACAAAGCTGACTCCTGCAAAAATTCTTGTTTTATTCGTATGTATCGGCGTACTGCTCGGCGGACTCGGAATATATCAACATTTGATTGATTTTGCCGGTGCCGGCGCAACAGTTCCGCTAACGGGTTTTGGTGCTTCCCTTGCAAAAGGTGTAAAGGAAGCCGTACAAAAAGACGGTTTTATGGGTGTAGTGGCAGGCGGACTTCAAGCGTGTGCAGTCGGAATTACCGTTGCAATGCTCAGCGGCCTTACGGTAGCACTTATCTGCCGACCTAAAGATAAATGAAAAAGGCGGCAAAAGCCGCCTTTTATAATATGTAATTTTAAATTACTCGCCCTTCATTTCAAGAAGCTTTGCTTTGCCCTCATAAGCGTCTTTAGAAAGCTTGATTGAATCGAAGATTGCAGCCTCGATATCGTCAGGAGTGCAGCCAAGCTCTTTAGTATCATCGGTAGGAATAAAGAGATTCATACCCATAATATCTGCAAGGCCTACCGGGTCAATACCGCCTTCAACATTACGGGAAGCATAATCCTTACGCATTACATGGCCGAACATTTGGAAGAATACCTTAGGGCAGTCAACAATTTTACGATCAGGAATACCATCCATAGCTCTGTAAACGATTTTAAGGAATTCTCTCCAAGTCAAATTATAGCAAGAAATACCGTATGCTCTTGCACCCTTAACCTGTTCAGCAGCGCCTACAATAGCTTCACCAACCTGGCGAACTGTAAGCATTGCAGTGCCTCCCTTTGGATACATAGTGAAAGGCATTTTTTCAAATCTTTGAAGCTGTTCAATAAGGATAACCCAAACAGGTCGTCTGCCCGGCTGAGTACCGAAGATATACGGAAGTTCAAGAACTGCAACACCCATATCATCATCAGCATATTTAAAAGCAACCTCTTCCTGCTCAACACGAGAACGGATATAAGGGTGCTTATCGCAAAGCTGCATATCAGGTCTTTCCTTTGCAAGCCAAGCAAAATATGAGCCAAGAACAACGCATCTTTTAACGCCGCACTTTTTAGCCATTTTCAAGAAACGATCGGTTGGGTTGATATTATACTTTTTGTATGCATCATAAACAGGATGAGGGAATTCAACTCTTTCATCAACACCTGCTGCGTAGACGAAAGCATCCATACCTGTCATAGCTTTTTCAAGTTCTTCATCAGTAAGTTCAAGGAAGTTACCGAATTCAATATCCATTTCCTTAGGAATAGGTGCACCTTCAGGAAGCGGAGGCAAAGCAATAGTTTTAACCTTATGACCACGGTCAATAAAAATTTGAGCAGCAGCAGAACCCAAAAGGCCTGTACCGCCGAAAATAAGAACATTCATTATAAAAATCCCCCTTAAATTATTAAGTCTATTATAACAGTTAAGATATAATCCGTCAACAAAATTATAAAATAATTATAAACTTTAAATAAACGAGTGTTCAATAGTAATAACTACATTTATATTTTCATCATATTCTTTAAACAGAGACATAATATCATTCAATATTTTTGTAGTATCGTTATTTTTATCAAAAGGAATCACAAGATCAAAAATCAGATTTTTATGAGTTTCACCGTTTACAAGCCTAAAATCATGAAATGAATATTCACTGTTATAACTTTTAATTATTTTTTGAGCTATTGACTTATATTTATTTACTTCTTCATTATCAATATCAATCGGGTCAAGGTGAATACAAATTACAATATTAAGTTCTTTTTGTATTTTCTTTTCAACATTATCTATAACATCGTGGATATGAACTATATCTTCATTTGACGGTACTTCTGCATGGGCGGAAGCAATAATTCTGCCTGGCCCATAATCATGCACTATTAAGTCGTGAACGCCGACTATTTCAGACTCACTCAAAATTAAGTCTTCAATACTTTTTACAAGTTCGGCAGACGGCGGCTGACCGAGAAGCGGCCCCATTACATCTTTTAGAATTCCGACACCGGACATAATAATCGCAACAGCAACAAAAATACCCACAATTCCGTCAATACGGTAAAAGCCCGTAAAATGAGATATTACAAGTGAAATAATTGTAGCCGAAGTTGCAATGCAGTCATTAAGGCTGTCTTGGCAAACAGCTTTAAGATTTATATTATCCGTTAATTTATAAAGCTTATGATTAAAATAAGCCATCCAAAGCTTAACGCAAATTGCAAGAAGCAAAACAAAAATTGAAACTATGCTAAAACTTACTTTTTCAGGCTTAAATATTTTAACAACAGAAGATTTACCGAGTTCAAACCCCATTAAAAGAATAATGAACGATACAATCAAAGCGGATATATATTCAAGCCTGCCGTGACCGAAAGGATGTTCCTTATCCACAGGCTTATTTGCAAGTTTAGCCCCGGCGATAGTAACAACATTTGAGCCTGCGTCAGACAAATTATTAAACGCATCTGCCGTAATTGATACAGAACCGGACACAGTACCGATAATAAATTTAACAATGCACAGAAAAGCATTGCAAATTATTCCGCACCAGCCACTCATTGTGCCGACTTTTTCACGGCCAAGAGAAGATGAAACATCATATTTACTTTTAATCATATTTATAAGCAATTTTGTCATAAGTAAGCCCCCAACAATTACCATACAGCTTTTATATTATCATCAATAGCAAAAGTATGCAATAAAATTATATTGCGTTTTTTAATTTCCGTGATAAAATAAATATATAAATTCAGTGTTGAGGGATAAATATGATATTAAGAACACCAAGTTTTTATAAAGATTTTAAATGTATTGCCGGCGCCTGCCCGGACTCTTGCTGCCAAGGCTGGGAAGTAGACGCAGATGAAAAATCACTTAAATATTACAAAACAATATCGGGTGAAATAAGAGAAAGAATAGACAGCGTACTTTCTAAAGATGAATTCGGCAACACAATTTTTAAATTAGCAGAAAAAAAGCGTTGTCCGTTTTTAAACAAACAAAATTTATGCGATATGCACATTGCAATAGGCGGTGAGCATACGCCTTACACTTGCAGAACATTTCCGAGATTTATTAACGATTTCGGCGGTACTGAAGAAATGGGTATTTCGTTTTCCTGCCCGGTGGCAAGTGATATGATATTTAACCTTAAAGAAAAAATGACATTTGTTGATGAAGCAAACGACAGATTACCGCAGCTTAACGAAATTGACGCGCAAACATATTACTATTTGGTTAAAGCAAGAAAGCAAGCATATTCAATCATTCAAAACAGGGACAAGCATATTAAAGACAGACTGCTTGAACTTTTAGACTACGGAAAAGAAATACAAAAAGATTTGGACACATATGACGAGGGAAATGATGATATTGACTTTTTTGAAGTATTTGATAACCCCGAAGTAATAAATCAAGAATGGGTAGAAAAAGTAAAAGCAGGAAAAGAAAATAAAATATCAAATGAAATATACAATGAGCAAATAGCAATGTATTTTTTATTCAAATACTTTCTTCTGGCTGTTTACGATTATGATGTTTTATCAAAAATCAAAATGGCAGTGATAGGTGTATTGATTGTTACATACTTTGGTGAAGAAAGCTGGGTAATGCATCTTTGGAGCAAGGAAACGGAACACTCGCAATATAATATGGATCGATACAAAAAGCTCCTTAAAAGTGCCAACTGTTTAAGCACCAAGGAGCTTGAAAAAAGATTAAATAATTAAATTGAATTTAAAAGCGACTTTACTTCGTTTAAACTTGAAATTTGATAATCAGGCACAATATCTTCGCATTTTTTACCGTTTGGATTAAACCAAACGGTTTTTATTTTTGCATTTTTTCCGCCTAAAATATCAGATGTAAGGCTGTCGCCTATAATAACGGTTTCATCCCTGTTAAAATCCTTTATTTTCGAAAAAACATAATTAAAAAATTCCACATTAGGCTTTTCATACCCTACCACTTCAGATATAAATATATCTTTAAAGCAATGGGAAATATTTGCGGTACTCATTCTTCCCTCTTGCACTTTTTTTGCCCCGTTTGAAACAAGGTATAAATCATAATCTTTATAAATGCAATTTAGCATTTCTTCTGCCCCTTTTACAAAGTAGTGACCTTTTGCAAGATTTTCTTCATAAACCAAAGTTGTTTTTTTAGGTGATAAATCCAAGCCCAAATCATCAAAAAGAAGTTTGAATCTGTTAACTTTAACCTCTTCTCGTGATATTTCGCCAAGTTCAAGACTTTTCCACTGTGAAATATTATATTGGCTGTATTTTAAAATCATTTCGTCTGTTACATCATAGCCGAAACTTTCAAATGTTTTAACAAGGGCAATTTTTTCGCTCATTTTAAAATCAAAAATGGTATCATCCAAATCAAATAAAACTGTTTTAATCATAAAGAACTCCTAAAAATAAAAATCCGTCTGCATCATTATAACAGATACAGACGGTTAATTCTATACTAATTTAAAGGTCAGCCTTTGTGACTGCAATTTGAATGGCACTTACTGCAATCGCCACTGCAAACCGCACTCTTGCCTGCCTTTTTATCTTTCACTATCTTTCGTATGATTAAGAAAACAACAAGCAAAATAACCGCAATAACAATAATATTATAAATATTTGCTTTTAAAAATGCAAGCATACAAATACTTCCTTTCTTTAAATTAAATTATGCTTTAACTTTATCTTTCTTTGAAGCTTTAGTATTGATTGTAAGTCTGTTATCATCATACTTATTCTTTCTGAAAAGCATATAGAGAAGACCTGCAAGGCAAACAAGAGCAGCGATAAAACCAACAACATTGATGTCACCGGCAAATACAAGACCGATTTGATATACGATAAGCGAAATGATATAAGCAAAACCGCACTGATAACCAATTGCAAACCAAGTCCATTTAGCATTGTTCATTTCTCTCTTGATAGCACCGATTGCTGCGAAGCAAGGAGCGCAAAGAAGATTGAAGATAAGGTATGAATAACCTGCAAGAGCAGCATGACCGCCACTGAGACTTGCAAGGTCTTTACCAAAGTTAACCCAGATTTCATCACCATTTTCAGCAAGTTCGCCTGCGAAGTGATAAAGAACACCGAATGTTGAAACAACATTTTCCTTAGCAATAAGACCTGTAACAGCTGCAACAGCCGGTTTCCAACCACCCCAGCCAAGTGGGATGAAGAGCCATGCAAACAAATTACCAAACTTAGCGAGGATTGAGTTATCCATATCCTCAACCATACCAAAGGCACCGTTTTCTACACCGAAGCCCTGGAGGAACCAAATAAGGATTGTTGCAAGTGTAATAATTGTACCTGCTTTTTTGATAAATGACCAGCCACGCTCCCAAGTTGAACGAAGAACTGTGCCGAGAGTAGGAATATGATAAGCAGGAAGTTCCATTACGAATGGAGCAGGGTCACCGGCAAATTTCTTTGTCTTTTTAAGCATAATACCCGAAATGATGATTGCAGCAACGCCTACGAAATAAGCAGAGGTTGCAACCCAGCCGGCTCCACCGAAGCAAGCACCGGCAATAAGACCGATGATTGGAAGCTTAGCACCGCAAGGAATGAATGTGGTAGTCATAATTGTCATACGACGGTCACGCTCATTTTCAATTGTACGGGAAGCCATTACAGCAGGAACGCCACAGCCTGTACCGATAAGCATAGGAATGAATGACTTACCTGAAAGACCGAAGTGACGGAAAATTCTATCCATTACGAATGCTACACGGCTCATATAACCGCAACCTTCAAGAATTGCAAGAAGGAAGAAGAGAACAAGCATTTGAGGAACGAAACCGAGAACTGCACCGACACCGGCTACGATACCGTCATTGATAAGACCGAAGAGCCAAGGAGCAAGATGTGGTTCAAGGAACTTTTCAAGAAGTCCCGGTACCCATTCGCCAAAGAGAACTTCATTTACCCAGCTAGTTCCCATATCGCCTATCCACTGCATTGAGATAAAATACACGCCCCACATAATAAGTGCGAAAATAGGAAGACCTAAAATTCTGTTTGTAATAATTTTATCAATTTTATCTGAAGTTGAAAGCTTACCTTTATGAGCTTTTTTATATACAGCTTTAATAATTGAAGAAATGTAAAGGTATCTTTCATTTGTAATAATGCTTTCAGCATCATCGTCCATTTCATTTTCTGCTGCTTCAATATCCTTTTGAATATGAGCAAGAGTTGCATCTGAAATGTTAAGCTTTTCAAGTACCTTATCATCGCTTTCAAAAATTTTGATGGCATACCAGCGCTGCTGATTTTCAGGCATATTATGAAGAGCAGCTTCTTCAATATGAGCGATTGCATGCTCAACAGCGCCTGAAAATTCGTGCTGAGGAATTGTTGCAGGGCCGCCTGCTGCTTCAATAGCTGCTTCGGCTGCTTCCATAACACCTGTACCCTTTAAAGCTGAAATTTCAACTACCGGGCAAGCGAGCTGCCTGGAAAGTTCTTTAATATTGATTTTATCGCCATTCTTTTTAACGATATCCATCATATTAACTGCAACAACAACCGGAATACCGAGTTCAACGACCTGAGTTGTTAAATAAAGGTTTCTTTCAAGGTTTGTTCCGTCAATGATGTTGAGAACAACATCAGGTTTTTCATCAATAAGATAGTTACGGGCAACTACTTCTTCAAGTGTGTATGGAGAAAGTGAGTAAATACCCGGAAGGTCAGTGATAACTACATCATTGTGCTTTTTAAGTTTACCTTCTTTTTTCTCAACCGTAACGCCCGGCCAGTTGCCGACATATTGGTTAGAACCGGTAAGTGCATTGAACAAAGTGGTTTTACCACAGTTCGGGTTACCGGCAAGAGCAATTTTAATACTCATATTTATGTATATCCTTTCATACTAAAACATTATTCATTATGTTAGTTCTTTCTAATTTTTATTAGCTTTAACTAACTCAAATGCTAAAAAATAAGCCTTATTCTACCTCAATAAGTTCAGCGTCACCTTTACGAACTGAAAGTTCATAATCTCTTACAGTGATTTCAATCGGGTCACCGAGCGGTGCAACTTTTCTCACATAAATTTCAACGCCCTTGGTAATACCCATATCCATAATTCTGCGCCTCAATGCACCTTCACCGTGCACGCGCTTAACGACACAGGTTTGCCCAACCTTGACTTGCCTTAAAGTGTTCATCCTGTTTCCTCCTTAATATTTATTAAAAATAAAAATTAAACAAAAATCTTTTGTGCCATTCCCTCACTGATAGCAATTCTGGCACCTTTAACATTAACAATCACATTACCTGAATATGATGATATAACCGTAACATTTCCACCAACAACAAAACCAAGGTCAGCCAGATGGGCTTTAATTTCCGGTTTGCCTGCAATACGCTGAATGGTAAATTCCTCACCTGCGTCTGCTAAAGTAATAGGCATCATAATACACACATCCTTTACACATAAAATATGTTTATGTTAGGTTCTGCTAACGATTGTTAGTGTTCTCTAACCGTTTATATGTTAGCACCGCCTAACTGATTTGTCAAGAAAAAATTTTAACTTTTTATAAAACTTGAAAAAAATACAGCTTAATGTTATAATAAATTGTATATTATGTAATAAGGCGAAGGTGCAATATGAAAATCCAAGAATCAGCAGAGAACTACCTTGAAACAATTTTAGTATTAAAAAACAGAAACGGAGCAGTTCGCTCAATAGACATAGCAAATGAATTAGGCTTTTCAAAACCAAGTGTCAGCGTTGCAATGAAAAACCTTAGGGAAAACGGATACATAGAAGTTGACCCGTCAGGTTACATTACTTTGCTTGATTCCGGCAGGAAAATTGCCGAAAAAATATATGAAAGGCACACTACAATATCAAAATGGCTTATGAGCATAGGAGTAGATGAAAAAACCGCTGTTGAAGACGCTTGCAGAATTGAACACATTATTTCAAGCGAAAGCTTTGAAGCAATTAAAAGAATAAGCAAACCGGAATAAAAATAAAGACGATGCTGTGCATCGTCTTTTATTTTGCAGTATTTTATTTATTGTGCTTTTGTCTTAAAAGTTCAACATTTTCATCAACAAGCTTTTTCTTAAGCGGATACCAAAACCAAAGTATCAGTGCAAGCAAGATGAAGCTGATTGCCGGAAGAAGAGTTGAAATATCAAAAATACCCTCAACAACATTTTTATCAAATGCTGTTGATTTTTTATAACCAATCATTGAAAGAAGTGCACCCGATAACCCTGATGTAAGAGCTTGGCCGAGTTTCCTTGCAAAAGAATAGAGGGCGTAAACAGAACCGTCTTCGCGGATACCGTTTTTAATTTCCGAATAATCAATAACATCTGTAATAAGCGCCCACACAACCATAGAGAAAATGCCTAAACCGAACCAACATAAAAATTGCAATGCAACATACACCCAAACATTTTGAGGCCTGATAAAATAAAGCAAAAAGCATACTATACCGGCAACCATATTTGAAGCAACGCTTATTTCTGCTTTACCGAACTTTTTTGCAAGAGGTTTGGCAATAACCGCCGCAATTATCATGCCCCCGCCCATCATTACAACCGAAAGGCTCTGAATTTTAGCGTTACCGTAATAATTCGGAAATACATAGTTCGCCATTTGCTGAATGGTAAGCTGAGAAATAAGCATAAAAATTGTTGCTACAATAATAGAAATTAAAGCTCGGTTTTTAAATGCATTTGAAAGCATTTTTCCGATATTATTCTTTTTTAATTGCTCCTGTGAAATTTCAGGCCTTACACGCTCGATAGTCAAATGATAGCAAAGAAGATAGCAAATGATTGCGAATACGGAGCAAATGCCTGCAACAAGTGTAAATTTAGCACCGCTTATAACTTCATTGCCGTTTTCCTTATTGTAAATAATAAGAGGAACGACAGCCATAATAATAGCACCGGCGAGTACGCCGCCCATTGTTCTGAAAGTGGATAATGACTGCCTGTCATCAGGATTTTCGGAAATAGCAGAAGCCATTGAGCCGTAAGGAATATTGATTGAAGTATAAAAAACAGAGCCCCAAAGAATATATGTTATAAAAAGATATGCAATTTTAGCAGGTTTTGGCAAACCTGAAAGTGAACTTTGGTACATCAAAAAAGAAACGATTGCAACAGGGCCGCACATTCTTCTTATCCAAGGTTTAAATTTACCGGCAGGAGTCATTTTGCTTTTATCGCAAATTCTGCCCATTGCCACATCTGTAAAAGCATCTACAAAACGGGCAATCATCATAATTATACCGACTACATATGCATCAACATCCATTACATCGGTATAAAATTTTAAAAGAAAGCTTGAAGAAAGCAGAAATGTTAAATCATTACCGAAATCACCAAACATATAGCCTATTTTGTCTTTAAAGCCGAATGGTTTAATTGCTTTGTTATTTTCCATATAATATTCATCCTTTATTAGATATTTTTGTGGAACTCTTACAAAATATATAATACAATAATTTTTCTTATTTTACAATATTATATTTTACAAAATAGGTATAAAAATTCATTTATAATAAATCAGTGCCTTGTATCATCATCAAAACATTCACAAAAGCGTGCCGCAAACGCAGGTTCCTCCCCGCCCTTATAAAGATGGCTTATATCACCAAACTGCTGGCAGCGAAAAGATGCAATGCCCCTTTCTCTTTCCTCGGTAATCAAAGTGGTAACAGAAGTCGGAAGTGCAACAAAATTGTGCCAAAGCACCATAGGAGAGCAAGAAAAAATATGTGACAGCAGCACACATTCAACACCAAAATGGCAAAAAAGAACAATGGTATCGTGATTGGAATTATTAACCTTATATACCCTGCCGTTATGCTCATAACCGTGCTTTTTTAACAATTCATCAATACCTTCGCACACATTTTTATATTTGCGTTCAACTGTACCGTAACGCATAATTTTAGACTTATACCAATTATCATAATCATAATGCTCTGGATATTTAGTCCAAACGCTCGGTAATCTGTCCCAGCAGGAAACAAGCTTTAAACCTGACACGATTTTACCCTCAAATTCGCAAAGCCACGGCAAAGTTTCAGCAGTGCGGTTCATTTTATTAAGAGTGTAAGACGCTGTATCCTGCGCTCTACCGAGCGGCGAGCAATAGAAAGCCTTAACATCAAGTTGTGAAATACGGTCACTCAGCAACTGCGCTTCGCGTACACCCTTTTGAGTTAATGAGTCATGCTCATAATCAGGATCACCGTGACGAATAATAATAAGTTTCATATATATCACCACTCAAATAATATCATATTTGATAAGTTAATACAATTATGGTATTATTAAAATATGAAAATTTTAATTGATGCAGACGGTTGCCCGGTTACAAAATCGGCAATAGAAATAGGAAACGAATTTGGCATTGAAAGCATTATTTTTTGCGATACAAGCCATCAATTTAATATTGAAAGCGTAACGATAATTACAGTAGGAAAAGGAAATGACAGTGCTGACTTTGCGCTGGTAAACAAATGCTCAGCCGGAGATATTGTGATAACACAAGACTACGGATTATCGGCAATGGCACTTGCAAAAGGTGCAATAATAATTAACCAAAACGGTTTGATTATAAACGATTACAACATTGACACGCTTTTAACATCACGCCACATTGCAAAGAAAGCAAGAAGAGCAGGCAAGCATTTAAAAGGCCCGGCAAAAAGAACAAAAGAGCAAGACGAAAAATTTGAAAAAGCATTGAGGGGTATACTGAATGAACATTTTAATCGTTCCTGACAGCTTTAAAGGAAGCTTATCATCAAAAGAAGTGTGTGAAAATATAAAAGCAGGAATTGACAGCATTCAAAAGCACAGCATAACTTGCCTGCCTTTTGCCGATGGCGGTGAAGGATTTGGCAAATGCTTATGTAATTTTTGTAATGGCAATATACTTTACACATATTGCAGTGACATATACTTAAAAAAGGTTAAAGGGCATATATACACTTACGGTGACACCGCAATTATTGAAACAGCCACAGCAAGCGGCCTGCAAAAGAAAAAAGATGTAATGAACGCCACATCATATGGTACGGGAGAGCTGATAAAGTTCGCTGTATCAAAGGGTTTTAAGAATATTATACTCGGATTAGGCGGAAGCGGATGCTGCGACGCAGGTGCCGGCGCACTAGCCGCTCTCGGTGCAGTATTCCGTGATATAGACGGTGATGAAATCGACTTCCCTGCCGGCAAAGATTTGAATAATATTTACGGTGTGGGATTCACAAATATTGTAAAGGATATTAACTTTACATTCGCCTGTGATGTAGAAAATGTATTTTTTGGAAAAAACGGTGCGGCATATGTATTTGCAAAGCAAAAAGGAGCTAATGATAAGCAGGTAAAAGAGCTTGATGACGGGCTTAAAATGATTAACGCTTTTTTACCGCGTGACATCAGAAATGTAAAGGGCGGCGGAAGTGCCGGCGGAATATGCGGTGCTCTTTATTCTGTATACGGCGGAAAAATCAAAAGCGGATTTGATATATTGAGTGAAGCGGCGGATTTGGAAGAAAAAATCAAAGCAAGTGATATTGTAATTACCGGCGAGGGAAAAACGGACAAGCAAACTTTAATGGGAAAATTGGTATTTAAAATAAGTGAACTTTGCAAGAAATATGACAAAAAATGTATTGTTATGAGCGGAGATATTGAAAATGTAAAACTCGGAGATAAAATGTACAGTTTAGTCGAAAAAAACATAAGCAAAGAAGACGCGATAAAAAATGCCGACAACTTACTTTACGAAAAAGCTAAACTTGTTATTAAAGAATTAAATAAGGCTTGAAATATTTTCCTAAAAATAATATAATATAATAGCATATTATAATTAAGGAGTTATAGACAATGAAAGTTATTTTACCTAAACACAGAGAATTCCTAATCAGATTTGAGGACGGTTACGCACAGGAAGCTGAAGCGTGGGAAGCACTCAACCAAATTGTTAAAGATTATTCGGTAGACGGAAAAAGCGTTTACAGCGAAACATTTATTGAAGACAATGAAGATAAAGTTAAGGCTCTTCAGGAAAAGTACGAATTTACATACGAAATTATTGAAAAGTAAGCAGGTATAATTATGCAGACGAAAACAGCTTATATGGTTGCAACATCTCATCTTGATACAGTTTGGAGATGGACTCTTGCAGACACGGTTGAAAAATTCATTCCGGACACATTAAGCAAAAACTTTGACCTTATTGAAAAATATCCTAACTATCTGTTTAATTTTGAGGGTGCTTACAGATATGAACTTATTGAAGAATATTATCCAAAAGCATTTAAAGAAATCAAAAGATATGTAAGAATAAATAAGTGGAATCCTGCCGGCTCCGAATATGAAAATGGTGATGTTAACATTCCTTCACCTGAAGCTATTACCAGAAACATACTTCTCGGTAATAACTATTTTTATGAAAAATTCGGCATAAAAAGCAAGGATATATTTTTACCTGATTGTTTCGGTTTTGGTGCGCAATTACCGCAAATCATAAATGACGCGGGACTTTTAGGTTTCAGTACACAAAAACTTTCTTGGGGCAGTGCATACGGCATACCGTTTGACATCGGTATGTGGGTAGGTGCTGACGGAAACGAAATCGGTGCATCATTAAACGCTAAAAGTTACAGATATAAACTCAGTGGTGATGTGCGTGCCGATTTAAGCGTTATTGACGGAATAAGCAAAGCTTATATGGAAACCAATATGAAGCTTCCTTGGGTAAATCACCTTTACGGAACAGGAGACTGGGGCGGCTCACCGACTGAAGAAAGTGTTAAAAGTGTTTGCGAAAGCGTAAAGGCAAATGCTAAAGAAGAAAACAAGCTATTCAAAGTAAAAAGTGCACGAAGCGATAAGGTATTCACACAGCTTAAAAAATACAATAACGGTTCAAACGGCGTATTTATCCCAAGATATAAGGGTGATTTACTTATGACAAATCACGGTGCCGGATGTTACACTTCAAGAACGCAAAGCAAAAGATTAGATTATCAAAGTGAGCAAATGGCGCACAGTGCAGAATTTGTCTGCTCATTCGCCGAACTTTGCGGCTGTTACGAATATCCTAAAGAAAATCTTAACAAAGCCTGGAAGCGCTCGATTAAACATCAATTTCACGATGATATTACCGGCACATCCTTGATGGAAGTGTACAATGACGCGTGGGATGACTATTATTCATCAATAGCTCAATTTAAAGGTGAATTAACATCTTCCATTCAGGCTCTTTCAAGAAATATGGATACTTCTTGGATACCTGAAAATGCAGTTGCAATTTCTGTATCAAACCCTACACAATACAGAAGAAAAGAGAGTGTTGAAGCAAAAATCAAATTAAATGTAAACACTCCTTTTGTTAAGGTAATTGATAAGCAGAAGCAGGAAGTGCCAAGCCAAGTCGTCAAAAAAACAGGCAAGAATTTTGAAATTATATTTTTTGCAGATGTACCGTCATATGCAGTACACATTTATGCGGTAGTACCAAGTGACGAAGAATGCAAAATAAAAAATGACCTTGAAGTCAGCGAACACAGGCTTGAAAACAGTAAATATAAAGTTATTTTCAACAAAAACGGTGACCTTGCATATTTGTATGATAAAGAGCTTAACAAGCAGCTTATAAAAGCACCGATTAAGCTTGCATTACTTCACGATACAGGTTCGCTTGCATACCCGTCTTGGGAACTGAAGAAAGAAGATATTGACAAACAACCTTACTGCTATGCAAACACGCCTACATTTGAAACAGTTGAAAACGGGCCTGCAAGAATTGCAATTAAAATTACAAGAGAAGCCGAATATTCAACAATAATTCAAACAGTTTCACTCTACCCTGGCAGCAAAGTTATCAGAGTAGACAACGAAATTGAATGGAAAACAAGAAGAACGCTTTTAAAAGCTGTATTTCCGCTTTCTGCATCAAATTACACTGCGAAGTATGATTCCGGAGTAGGATATACAGAAAGAGAAAACAACAACGAAAAACTTTATGAAGTACCTGCTCAAAAATGGGCGGACATTACCGATACGAGCGGCGAATTCGGTGTAAGTATACTTACAGATTGCAAGCACGGTTGGGATAAGCCTGACAACAACACATTGCGCCTCACTTGTATTCACTCACCTTTAGGTGCATTTACGAAAGAAACGAGGCAGGATTTGCAAGACCTTGGAAGAAACTGCTTCAGCTTTGGTATTTATGGCCATAAGGGTGATATTGATAACGCAACTAACAAAGAATCAATGAACTTTGCAAGAAAGCTTATCACTTGCGAAGTGAAGAAAAGTGAAAGCAAGGGCGAATTCTCACAGCTTGCAAGCTTATTAAAAATAACACACGATAACATTGTTATAAGAGCTGTAAAAATGAGCGAAGATGATGAAAACGCTTTAATAGTAAGGCTTAACAATGCAACCGCAATTGAGCAAAAAAATGCGGCACTGAGTGTTTACCGTGAATTTGAAAAGGTTGACGAAGTTAATACAAGCGAAGAATTTATTAGAAATCACGCAGAAGTTAACGGTAAAGTTATTCGTGTTACTTTAAAGCCATTTGAAACAATAACTTTAAAAATCAAATTTGCAAAATCAGAAGAATGTGAAAACAATAATACATATTCGCCAATGAGGCTTAATTACAATGTTAAGGCTTTCACAAATTATGATAATATGAAGCATATCATATTACAAGGCGGCGGATATTCACTTCCTATTGATTTGATTGACAGAAACATAAAAGTCAACGGAATTGAATTTTACATTCCGCACGGTAACAGAAAGAACAAGAAGCCTAAATATGACGCAGTAGCTTGCAGGGGTCAAAGCATAAATCTTGACGGTAAATATAACCAAATTTACATACTCGCAGGTGCAGTAAGTGAAGAAGACATTGTTGGAACATTTAAAATTGACAGAAAAGATTATAACATCAATTTTAAATCAATGACAGCGCCATACAGCAAATGGGATATGTACGGACTTGGGCAAACAGCTCATACAGATGATGAAACAGCATTTGGCTATGAATTCACCCACTTGCATCATCCTGAGGGTAACCTCGTAAAAAAAGCAAGAATGTACTTATATTCACTTAATGTGAAAAACAAAAAGCGATTACGCTTCCCTAACAATAACAAATTGGTTATATTTGCAATGACATCCGCTGAAAAGGAAGAATTTACAAACCTTGCAGATAATGTTATTGACATAATTGATGATAATTACGATTTCGGCAAAATACCGCCGATTGATAAAATCACCGATAAAACAGATGCAATAACTATCAGAGCCGGAAAAATTCAAGACCAATACAACGGTGGTAAAGGCAAAGGATTTTTAAGGGATAATTTAATAACTAACATTATCAGGTCATACACAAAAAGTGAATGGTAAATAACGCACAAGCGGCTAAATATACATAATTTGTATATTTAGCCGCTTTTTTAAATGTAATGGCAATAAACTTTACAAATAGAAATTGTTAAAAACGCTGTGGAAAACGATGTTAAGAATGTGGAAAAGTCGAGCGTACAACAACAAAAAATGTTGAAAACATTGTGGAAAATGTTAAAAATGTAAAGCAAATTACTTGACAGGAAAAGTTTTCCACTTAATAAACACGAGTCGATTATAATATACATGTTGTTAATATTATAACAAACAAAAAAGTGCGTCCTAAAAAGACGCACTTTTTATTTAAAGTTTATTACTTTTTAAAGAAGTTTACAATATCGGTGAAAGCATCATCGTCATTATCATTAAATGTAGAAACAGGAGAAGTTGATGATGATGCTGCCGGAGCAGGAGCTGTAAATGCAGGAGCAACCGGCTGAGGAGGAGCTACTTCCTTATTAGCTGTTGTTGACTTAATCGGTGCGCCCGGGCCTTCATCGCCGAAGCGTGTAGCAATAACAGTAATAATCATTTCATCTTCAAGTTCTTCATCAAAATTAGCACCCCAAATGATTTCACAATCAGGATGAACAGCAGCACTTACGATTGATGATGCTGCATCAATTTCTTCAAGACCAATATCAGTTGAAGCAGTAATATTGATAAGGATACCGCGAGCGCCGTCAATCGAAGTGTTAAGAAGAGGAGAAGAAATAGCCTGCTGAGCTGCAAGTTCAGCCTTATCCTTACCTTTAGCACGACCGACACCCATATGTGCATAGCCGGAATCCTTCATAATTTCAGTTACATCGGCAAAGTCACAGTTTACAAGACCTGTTGCGTTAACAAGGTCAGATACTGACTGAACACCCTGGCGAAGAACATCATTGGCAATTTCGAATGCGTTAAGAAGAGTAATTTTTTCTTCTGTTACATACTTTAAGTTTTCATTAGGAATTACCATAATTGAGTCTACATACTGTGCAAGCTCCTTGATACCTTCCTGTGCCTGCTTCATTCTTCTGTTACCTTCAAAAGCGAAAGGAGTTGTAACAACTGCAACAGTAAGAATACCGAGGTCTTTAGCAATTTTAGCTACAACAGGGGCTGCACCTGTACCTGTTCCGCCGCCCATACCGGCAGTGATGAATACCATTTCAGCACCTGTGAGAATATCGGTAAGAGCTTCCCTGCTCTCTTCAGCTGCGCGAGTACCAACTTCAGGTCTTGCACCTGCGCCCATACCCTTTGTAGCCTTTTCACCAATAAGGATTTTATGTGTTGCTGTTGACTTTGCAAGTGCCGGCTTATCAGAGTTAACGGCTACAAATTCAACATCCTGAATATTACAGTGTACCATACGGTTAACAGCGTTTCCACCGCCGCCGCCGACACCTACTACTTTAATTTGTACTACTTTTGAGTCATCTGTATCGATTTCATAACGTCCCATTGCATGATTCTCCTTAATTTTATTATTCAGTCTATATACCCCTATACAGGTTTTCGTTACATATGATATTGTAACAAGATTGTAACCAAATTGCAATACTTTTTTTGAATTATTCTCAAACTTTTTGACAATGTTTTGCAATCGAATTTTATTTTATTTGTCAGGTATGCACAAATTCCGACAATTGTCACATTTTCCGTAAAGTAATTTACTTCACAGCTATTCTTCTGTAAAGTAAATTGACTTGTCAGTTGAAACAGTCATTGTACCTGTTGCGTTAGGACTGGAACTGTTAAGCTTATCGCAAGCCGCCAAGCCTTTCATTATCTTTGTATCTAAATCTTTACTGTTACCGAGTTTAAAAGTAATTCTATTATCGTAAACAACATAATTATCGCTTATATTTTTACTGTAAATTGATGTGATTTCCGTAAAATTGTTTTCTTTAATACAATTTGCCATTCGTTCAAGGCAAGTGCCTACATCGCTGTTTTTAAATTGAATTTTACGGCCGGGCTTCGCAGATTTTACATCTGTTTTATTGATAATAATTCCCGTTGCCATTTGTGCACCTTTTTCTAAGACTTTAAAATTATTATCAAGAAGAATGTAAGTATTATCTTCACACAAAAGCGAATATGCCACCTTTGCGTCTGTCACTTTAATTTCAATAGTATCAGGAAGTTTGCGCTTAATTTCTGCTTTATAAACATAAGGCAGATTTTCTTCAATTCTCAAAGCGGCTTCATCCGTATTTACGGTAAAAAGGTTTTTGCCCTTTTGAATAATACACTGTGATAATATTTTATCTGATGAATATATTTTGCTACCCGAAGCGGATATTGTATTTATTTGGAAAAATACCGTTAAGCATAAAACTGTGCCTATTGCAATAATTATAAGTACAGCACCTATCCAGCTCATCACTTTTCGTGCTTTGTTTTTCTTTTTTCGTTTATTGCTTTCTCTCTGCCTGCGTTCCAAGCGAGTCATTGAATATAAATCACTGCTTTGGCGTGATTTCTTTTCCTGCGCCTGCGTAATACGCTTTTGTGACTCACGATAAATTTTTGGCGGCTCAATACCAAGGTCTAAAAATTCGCTGTCTATTTTAGAATTCGGTTTGCTTCTTTTGGATGCTTTTCGTTTCGCCTGTTTCTTTTTCTGTTGTTCCTTCATTTTTACTCCTCTTAATATTCGCACCTATTGATGAAAGTGCTTTTTCAAGATTTTCATAACCTCTGTCAATATGTTCTATACAATATATATTACTTTCACCGTCTGCACAAAGTGCCGCTACCACAAGTGCCGCGCCGCCACGCAAATCTGTGGCGTGAACATTTGCAGGATGAAGTTTATCAACACCGTTAATAACAGCAATATTGTCTTTAATTTCAATATCTGTACCGAATCTGTTTAATTCGCTGACATATCTGAACCGATTTTCAAATATAGTTTCCTGCAATATAGATGTTCCCTTGGCGAGTGCAAGTGCAACTGCAATGGGAGATTGCGAATCAGTAGGAAATCCGGGATATGGCATTGTTTTAATACTTCTTACCCGTTTTAACCTTTTAGGTGCAGCAAGAGTAAGCGAATTATCGCTTAAATATAATTTACATCCCATTTCTGTAAAAACAGGAAAAATCGGAGATAAATGACTTTGTCTGATATTTTTAACAGTTAATTCATCCGAACATACCGCACCGAGTGACATATAAGTTGATGCAAGTATTCTATCTGGAATAATTGTATGTTCACAAGGATGAAGCTTACTTACACCGTCAATAACTATTGTTGATTCTCCTGCACCGTAAATTTTAGCACCGCAATGATTTAAAAAATCAGCAAGGTCGCTTATTTCAGGTTCTCTTGCAGGGTTGACTATCACCGTTTTACCTTTTGATATGGCTGATGCAATAATAATATTTTCTGTTGCACCAACACTTGGAAAAGGAAGTATAATTTTAGTACCGATTATAAAATCGGCACAAGCACTGATGGATGAACCGTTAACGCTGACATTCGCTCCTAAATCATTAAGTGCTTTTAAATGCAGGTCAATAGGTCTTGTTCCTATTTCGCAACCACCGGGATAATAAATCGAAGCACATTTTTGCCTCGATAATAATGCACTCAAAAATATTATAGATGAACGCATTGTACGCATTGTATTTTCGCTGATTTCGCTGCCTGTAACATTTGTTGCATCAATTATTACAGTATCATTTTCTTTATTAACTTTACAACCAATGGATGCAAGAATATCAAGTGTAACTTTTACATCGCTTAAATCGGGGCAATTATGTATAACACTCTCACCTTTAATTAGAAGTGTTGATGCAAGAATTGGTAAAGCAGAATTTTTAGCTCCGTGAACCGATATTTCTCCAAATAACTTTTTGCCGCCGTTAATTTTAAAATATTCCATTTAATCACCTCTGCACGCTATACTATGCAAAAGTGATTATTTTGTTATTTACCTATTTGGCAAGTGAAATAATAATATCTGCAATTCTTTCTCTTGCGTCGGTAATAGCCATATTTTTGGCATTTTCTTCAATTTGAATAAGCTTGGCAGGGTTTGAAAGCATTGAATCAATCGCTTCTTTAAGTGACTGCGAAGTTAAATCTTTTTCTTCAATAATCGAGCCGGCTCCTCTGTTAACAAGTGCCATAGCGTTATGAAATTGATGATTTTCTGCCACATACGGTGACGGAATTAGGATTGAAGCCTTACCCATAGCCTCGATTTCAGAAAGGCTTGATGCGCCTGCTCTGCCGATTACAAGGTCACAGGCAGACATACAGGTATCCATATCATCAATATACTGCCTAACTTCAACATTGCCTTTAATTAAACCTTTTTCACCCTCGGTAAAACCCTGTTCTTTAAATTTATCAAGAAATTCACTGCCATTAGTACCGACTGAATGAATATGATAATAAGTATCATTTTCGGCACTTTCAAGAAGAATATCATACATGGCATCATTGAGAGGCTTTGCGCCGAGTGAACCGCCGAATGAAAGAACAAGATATTTATTATTAGGAATACCGAGCTTTTTTCGTGATAAATCTTTTCGTGCATTAAGAAGTTCGCCACGAACAGGAAGACCTGTAACGATTACTTCGTTTTTTGCTTCAAGATGCTTTTTTGCATCTTCAACCGTAAGCATTACTTTATCAACCTCTTTGGCAAGAGTTTTATTTGTAATACCTGGATAAGCATTTTGCTCGTGAATACATGTAGGAATGTGCATATCAACCGCTGTTTGAAGCACCGGTCCTGAAACATATCCTCCAAATCCTACAACGACATCAGGCTTAAACTGCTTGATAATTTTTTTGCTTTCGCCGTTTGATGTTATAAGCTGGCAAACAGTTTTAATATTATGCAAAATTGCCTTTGGTGCAAATGAACGGCGAAAACCTGAAATTTTAATGGTTTTAAAATCGAAACCTGCGTTTGGCACAAGGCGTGATTCCATATGGTCTGCCGTGCCGACAAACATAATTTCACTTTCAGGATATTTTTCTCTGATATATGAGGCAACAGCAAGTGCCGGGTTGATATGGCCGGCTGTGCCGCCTGTTGCAAATAATATTTTCATTTGATTTACCTATACCTTTTGTTGATTTGTTTTTCGCGATACCGACAGCACAACTCCGATTTCAAGCAGCAGCATAAATATAGCTGTACCGCCGTATGAGAAAAACGGAAGTGCAATACCTGTGTTAGGAAGTGTGTCTGTAATTACAAGTATATTAAACACAACCTGCAAACCGATTTGTGCTACAACACCGATTACAAGAAGTGAGCCGAACTTATCCTTACACCTTGACGCGATTATCAAACCTCTGACTACGAGTGCCGCGAAAAGAAGTATTATTACAGCCGCACCGAAAAATCCGAGTTCTTCACACACAATTGAAAAAATGAAGTCATTTTGCGGTTCTGAAACATAAAGATATTTTTGCTTTGAATTGCCCAAGCCTGTTCCGAAAAATCCGCCTGAGCCGATTGCGTAAAGCGAATTATTTGTTTGCCACCTTGCACCCGTAGGATCAAAATCCTTATCAAGCCAAGCTTCAATACGCGCGCCTGCATAGTTTTCAATAAGATTAGGAAAGCTTACAACAAGAAAGCCGACAAGTGCGATTATTGCAAGTCCAAATGCAAATAATTTCCAATTTGTACCACCGGCAAACATTAAAGTAGCACCGATTAAAAACATAAGAATTGTACAAGACAAATGATGTTCAAGATAAATAAGGCCGCAGAAAATCAATATAATTCCAACCGGAATTGCAATACCGTATTTAAGCGAATTCATTTTTCTGTAATGGTCATTTATATAAACCGAAAGACTTAATATAATAGTGAATTTAGCAAGGTCAGACGGTTGAAAAGTAAACGGTCCGATTGGTATCCAGCGTTTAAAATCACCAAAATCAGTATGATAGAATAATACAACTACCAAAAAACCTATTGTTACAAAAAATATGACTTTATATAAAGCTTTTAGTACCTTATAGTTAAGTTTTGAAAAGAAAAACATTCCCACAAGGCCGCCAACTGCAAAAATAAGCTGGCGAATAAAATAGTAATATGAACTGTCCTTATAATAATACGCATACGGATATGACGCTGAAAAGAGCATTATTAAACCGATTGTTAAAAGTGCTATTGTTAACCCCAAAAACGGAATATCAATACTGCCGACAAGAAAATAGGTGTCTTTAAAATTTTTCCATTTGCTTGGCTTAACAACTAATTGCTCGTTATCATTTTTTGGCACAAGAACACTCCTTTCAATTAAAATTTAAAATAAAATCATTTTGCAAAATTGCCGAAGTAAAGAAGAAGCACGCCGATTGCACAGCCGATTGCATTTACTGTTGAGAATACAACGCAGATTTTCTTTTCTTTCCAGCCGCACATTTCAAAATGGTGATGAATAGGTGCCATTTTGAATATGCGCTTACCGTGTGTGATTTTAAAATATCCTATTTGGATAATATCACTCATAGTTTCACAAACATAAACAATACCGATTGAAAGAAGAATAATCGGGCATTTGCAAAGATAACCGAGAGCTACAACCATTCCGCCGAGGAACAGCGAACCTGTATCACCCATAAAGGTTTTAGCAGGATTCCAATTCCAGCAAAGGAAACCGAGAACTCCGCCCAAAAGTGCGCCTGCAAAAATATTAAGACCTGCAAAACCTTGAATATAGCTTATAACAATAAACGCAACCGCAACGGTAGTTGTTACACTTGAGCAAAGTCCGTCAATACCGTCTGTAAGATTAACCGAATTGACACAGCCATATATAATAAACAGAGATAAAATCCAAAATACAATTGCCGTAAATATATTTTTTTCAAAATTTACTGTACCGATAAAAGGAATATACCAGCTTGTATTATGTGATACCCAAAGAGTAGTGATATATCCTAAAGTAACGATAAGTTGACCGAGTGTTTTTTGCTTTGGTGAAAGGCCCTCATTTCTTTTAAGCTTAATTTTAGTGAAATCATCAATAAAGCCTACAAGGCCACAACCGAGAGCTAAGAGAAGCCCACCGAAAAGAAGAACCAATTCACGACCATTCATAATTGAAGAATAGTCGCTTTCAAGTTCTCTGCCTGAAAGATAATAGATTAAAGCAGTAATTCCAAATGAAAGAACTATGCCGATAATAAACATAATTCCGCCCATATTAGGTGTACCCTGCTTTGATTTATGCCAGCTTGGGCCTATATCAAGAATTGTTTGCCCAAATTTTAATTTGCGAAGCCACGGAATTATTACAAATCCAAGGCCTGCGGTTACACCAAAAGCTATTATTACACTGATTATTAAAGCAATTGTACTGTTCATTTATTTTTCCCACCTGTTGTACACATTATTTATTACATCCTCAAGCTTCATACCTCTTGACGCTTTAAATATAACTGCGTCACCCTTGTGTACAAGCTCAAAAAGTTTGTTTGAAAGTTCATCTTTATTATCAAAATAAAAGGCATTTTTCATACCGTTTTGCTGAGCACCGTCAACGATGTACTTTGCGTCATTACCGTAAGCCAAAAGGTAATCTATATTATTATCGGCAACCATTTTGCCGACATCTGAGTGTGCTTTTTTTGAAAAATCGCCGAGTTCAAGCATATCACCCAAAACAGCAATTCTTTTATTTGCATTTACATTAGCAAGTGTTTTAATTGCCGCGTTCATTGAATCGGGGCTTGCGTTATAGCAATCTTCAATAGAAATTATACCGCCGACATTTACGCTTTTCTGCCTCATTCCTGCAGGAACATAGTTTGCAAGAGCTCCGGCCGCCTTTTCGGAATCAATACCGAGAGTTATGCCGACTGTGAAAGCCGCAAGTGCATTATAAACATTATGAATACCTATTGTAGGAATTGATATATGCTGTGACCACAAAGAAAACTGAACTGTCGGCCCATCGGTTTCATCAATGATTTTCGAAGTTGAGTATTTAACATCAAAAGAAGTTGAACCGTTTTCTTCCTTAATATCAACCGCCTTAAATTGAGCGTCGCTTTCAATACCGAATGTGATTACATTATACTTTTGCATAATTTCATCGTTATCAAGTATCGTTTTAAGCATATCGTTATCACAATTTATAATAAAAGGTGAACCTGCTTTAAGTCCGTCTAGAATTTCAAGCTTTGATTTGAGTATGCCATGCCTTGAACCGAGATTTTCAATATGCGATACACCGATATTTGTTATCATCGCAATTGTTGGCTTTGTTGCTGTAACAAGGCGATGAATTTCGCCAAAATGGTTCATACCCATTTCAATTACCGCCGCTTCGGTACTGCTGTCAATTTGAAACAGCATTTGCGGAAGTCCTATTTCATTATTCAAATTGCCCTGTGTTTTAATGGCATTAAACTGCGAATTAACTACAAGGTGAGTAAATTCCTTGGTAGTAGTTTTGCCTACCGAGCCGGTAAGTGCCACAACGGGAATATCAAATTTTGAACGATAATATCCAGAAAGTGACAGAAGTGCTTTTGCAGTATCATCAACCTTTACATAAGGCCCTGCCACTTCAATATCTTCACTAATCATAACAGCCGCCGCGCCCAAATTTAAGGCTTCATTTGCAAATTGGTGGGCATCAAATCGTTCACCTTTAATGCAAATAAAAAGGCAACCTTTTGTAATTTTTCTTGTATCTATGCAAACAGCATTAACCTGCGTATCAAACTTTGTTTGAGTGCCGAGTGCATTAGCAATTTCTTTTAAAGTTAAAGTTTCCATAATTTAATTCATTTTACCGAGTACTTCGGCAATTACTTCTCTTTCATCAAAATGAATTGTTCCTGTTGGCAGGATTTGATAAGTTTCATGTCCCTTACCTGCAAGAAGAATAATATCATCTTTCTTTGCGTGAGTTATTGCATATTCAATAGCTTCGTGCCTATTTTCAATAACTTTATAAGGAGTTTTTATATTTTTCATACCGACAAGAATATCATCAATAATTGCGCTTGGATTTTCACTGCGAGGATTATCTGATGTTACAATGCAGTAATCAGAAAGTTCAGCGGCAATTTTGCCCATTTTAGGCCTTTTTGTTTTATCCCTGTCACCGCCGCAGCCGAAAAGTGTAACCACCCTGCCTTTTGCAATTTCTTTAAGGGAAGTAATAATATTTTCAAGTCCGTCAGGTGAATGGGCATAGTCAATAATGATTGTAAAATCCCTATTGCTTGGCACAACTTCAATTCTGCCCTTTACACCCTGCGATTTTGATACAGCTGAAAGCACATCATCAAAATCAATACCGAGAGCGAGTGCACAAGTTGTGGCACAAAGTGAATTATAAACCGAAAATCTACCAGGAATCGGACAAGTACATCTGCCGATAGAATCATTAGATACTATTTCGTATTCAACGCCGCTTGCTTTAAACTTGACATTTTTGGCGGTATATGTTGCATCATTTGTATCGACAGCATAAGTTACTACTTTATCAAATTCAAGCCCTTCAATTATTTTCAAGCCGTGTTCATCATCAGCATTGGTAACTGCAATATCGCAATTTTCAAAAAGTATTCTTTTTGAAGCAAAATAGTTTTCCCAAGTTTTATGATAATCAAGATGGTCTTGTGTAAGATTTGTAAAAGCACCGAGTGCAAAACGAAGTCCATTAACTCTGCCTTGAGCAAGAGCCTGCGACGAAACTTCCATAACACAATATTCACAGCCTGCTTTTACCATAAGTGAAAAAAGCTTTTGAAGTTCATATGGATCAGGAGTTGTATATTTTGCAGGATAAATTTCATCACCCACCATATTTTGAACCGTTCCTATAAGGCCAACTTTTTTGCCTACATTTTCAAGAATTTGCTTGATAAGAAAAGTTGTAGTTGTTTTACCGTTTGTACCGGTTAAACCTATAAGTTTTAATTTATCAGCCGGATTGCCGAAGAAATTTGCACATATCGGTGAATACACAGCCCTTGAATTTTCAACAATAATTTGCTTATCAATTCCGAGATCGTGTTCAACTACTACCGCAGCAGCACCTTTATCAAGCATTTCTTTTGCAACCGAATGGCCGTCAAATGCCGCACCTTTAATACATATAAACAGCGAGCCCTCTTTTACAAGACGCGAATCCTGTGTAACATCCAAAACTTCAACATCATCAAATTCATTTTGAACATTGATTCCCTTTAATAAATCTTTAAGCCTCATTTTAAAACCCCATATCTTTAATCAAAATTGATTTTAGTCTAAAACTGATTGTGTATTTTTGAAAGTCACTGTAACAACTGTGCCTTTTTCAACCTTTGCCTGCTTTTCTTCGCTCTGGCGGTAAGCAACTACCGTACCGCTCGACATACTGTTACCGGCAATTTGAATATTTAAAGAACTGCTTGAAGCAAGGTCTTTAGCTTCCGTAACCGTAAGACCTGTAAAATCAGGAACATTTACAGTTTCCTTTTCGCTTTCATCTGTATAAAGATAAACTGTACCGCCGTTAGGAATTGCATCTGCGCCTGACGGGCATTGCCTTGTTACAGTTGACTCATCACCTATTACAACATAGTTGAGGTTATTTTCCTTAAGAGCAGCTTTTGCATCGTCAAGGCTTTTTCCTACAACATTAGGTGTTTCTTTAGAAAGGTCTTTCATTTCTTTTTCATCATATTTCGGCTCGATACCGAGAACATTCATAGCTTCCTGTGTAACTTGAGCCGCAATCGGTGCGCAAAGAGCGCCGCCGCCTAAATCCTGATTAGGTTCATCAACAATAATAAGCATTGCAATTTCAGGATCATCACTCGGAGCAATAGCCGCGAATGAAACAATGTACTTATCACCCTCGCCCTCTTTTGATTCACCAAGCTTAGTGGATGTACCCGTTTTACCGCCGACACTGTAACCTGCCACATAACCGTTTTTACCTGTACCGTTATCTACAACAGATTTCATCATAGCACGCATTTTTTCGGATGTATCGGAACTGATTACCTGTCTAATCTTTTTAGTTTGAGTTTTTTTGACAGTTTTTCCGTTTGAATCAACAATACTTGAAACAAGGTAAGGCTGTAAAAGCTTACCGCCGTTAGCAATAGCGCAAAGGCCGGTGCATACCTGAATAGGAGTAAGAGAGTTTGTTTGACCAAATGATGCAGATGAAAGTTCAACTATACCGTATTGGTCTTCCTTGTAATACTGCGGTGAAGCTTCACCCGGAAGGTCTATATTTGTTTTCTGTGTGAATCCAAAAGCGTCAAAATACTTGAAGTAGTTATGAACACCTAATTTTTGACCTATTGTGATAAAAAACGGGTTACACGAATTTTCAAGTCCCTGTGTAAGCGTTTCTGTTCCGTGGCCGGGATGATAGTGGCATTTCATACGGTACTTATCAACTTGGATTGCACCTGTGCAAGTATATGTTGTGTTTAAATTTACAACATTTTCCTCCAAAGCGGCAGATGCGACAAAAGTTTTGAAAACAGAACCCGGAACATAGGTATCCGATACTGTAAAGTTTCTCCACTGATTTTGAACCGCAGCACTTTCAGCTTCCTGCTTAGCCGTTTTATCGGTAAGTTTTTTAATAGCTTTTTTATTTTTGCTGTATGTAAGCTTATAAGGGTTATTGCAATCATAATCAGGCATTGATGACATTGCAAGCACTGCACCTGTGTTACAGTTCATTACAACACCATAAGCACCCTTTGCCTGATATTCATTCATAGTTTCTTTCAAACCTTTTTCAAGGTAATACTGAATTGTTTGGTCAAGTGTAAGGACAACCGAATTACCGTCAGAAGCCGCAATACTTGTTTCATAATCGTTTGCAATGTTGTTTGAAACAGCGTCCTTTGCTGTAATGATTCTTCCGTTTGTTCCGGTTAAATCTTCATCATAGTAAGCTTCTATTCCGGAAAGCCCTTGGTCATCAGAACCGGTAAAACCGATAACACTTGAAGCAAGCGAACCGTAAGGGTAATATCTTTTGGTGGTTTGCTCCGTTCCTATGCAATCACCGAGTTTATTTTTCGACACGAATTTTGAAAGCTTCTCTTTTATGTTATTTTCGACTTTTTTTTCAACTAACTCATAATGATTTTGATGAGTTGTTTTTTCGTAAAATTCTTTTTTTGCTTCGTCGTCATATTTGAAAAGAGTGGCAAATTCATTTGTGATAAGTTGCCTTTCCTCATCGTCTTTAATATTCAGCGGGTCGATAAAAACATTCCATACCGAAGCCGACTGTGCAAGAACATTTCCGTTAGCGTCGTATATCGTTCCGCGCATTGCGGAAATCTCTGCATCCTTAAGCTGCTGTGATTCAGCTTTTTGTGCAAGTTCTTCGCCCCTGACGATTGTTAAATAAAAAACTCGCACCGCTGTTGTTGTCATAAGAAAGATGATTACCAACGACATTATCAAAATTCTTTTCAGCATTCTCTTTGATGTATTCACTTTTAATCATCTCCCTCGCAATTGTTATCTTATTTAATAATAACATATGAGAGTTAAGTAAATATTCTTAACTCTCATAATAGATTTACGCTGTAATAATATATATTATTACTTGGCGACAGTCTTTTTTTCAGCCTTGGATTGCGCCTGCTTTTGATTCAAAATTGCCTGTGCTGCAGCCATACGCTTTTGCTTATATTGTGAAACATCAATATACTTAATTTGATTGGATTTCATTTTAGTCATACCAAGTTTCTCGACAGCATATTGGTCAATCATATTCATTGACACAAGGCTGTCAAGCTCACTGTTAAGGCGTGTATTTTCACTTTGTGAAACAGAAAGATTTTTTTGCAAATCTGAAATTTCGTGTGTTAATTCGTTAGTTTTGGCATTAGTATAAAGCACTGCAAAAAGCATAGTAAGGCACAAAGCCGCCACCACTGAAATTTGCAAAGCTTTTTTTAAGCCCAATTTCTGCTCGTGAAGAAGTTGGGCTTTGCTTTTTCTTTGGCTTCTTTCTCTAACCTTAAAATCCTTTTTTGGCGTAGGAACATAAGACGGAGCTGCCGAAGTGCGCTGATAGTTAAACGCCTGCACGGCATATGCGGCGTCCGTGCTGTATGAATAGCGCCTGAAATCGCCTGTATTAGTCATTTTTTACTCCTCCTCGTTTTTATAGTCCTATATATTCAAATTAAAATTTCTCAAAAATTCTAAGTCGTGATGACCTTGCTCTCGGGTTTTCATCAAGTTCTTCTTTAGACGGAGAAATTGATTTAAAACTTTTGCCTTTCGGCTTATTTCCGCATACACAAACCGGGAATTCCTTTGGACAGGTGCAACCCTGACACCATTTTGAAAACTGCTCTTTTACAATTCTATCTTCTAATGAATGGAAAGTAATTACAGCAATTCTGCCACCCGGTGCAAGAATTTCAAATGCGTCTTCAAGTGTTGATTTAAGCACATCAAGTTCCGCATTAACTTCGATTCTTATAGCCTGAAATGTTTTTCTTGCAGGGTGTGAATCCCTCATCGCCCTTTGCGGCATTGAGGCCTTAATTATATCTACAAGCTCAAAAGTTGTTTCAATAGGCTTTTCCTCTCTTGATTTAACTATATTTGCCGCGATTCTTCGTGAAAATTTTTCTTCTCCGTATCTGTAAATAATATCCGCAAGTTCTTTTTCATCGTAATTATTTACAACATCATAGGCACTGAGTCCGCTTTTACTCATTCTCATATCAAGCGGGGCATCTTTATGAAAAGAAAATCCCCTCTCGGCAGTATCAAGCTGAAACGAACTTACTCCTAAATCAAGAAGCAGTCCGTCAATTTTATCAATATTAAGATTTGAAACAATGTTTTTTATATTTGAATAATTATCGTGAACGATAGTTACATTTTCTTTATTTCCGAGTCTTTCGTTAAGAACTTCTATTGCGTCGGGGTCTTGGTCTATTGAAATAACTCTTTTAGCGGTTTTTGCAATTTCACCGCTGTGGCCTCCGCCGCCTGCCGTGCCATCAACTATAATTTTATTTTTGTTTAAATCAAGTGCCTTTATTGCTTCATCAAAAAGCACACTTTTGTGAACAAATTCCATTACTGCTCATTCCCCTTGACTTTATCCATCAAGTCATAAATACCTTGTGTATGGTCATAAGTGTTATAAATTTTTTCATACTCGTCGGTATTCCAAATTTCAATTACAGCACCTTTACCTTTAAATACAACTGTTGACTCATTTGTAAGAGCAGAAGCTTCCTTAAGCCTTTGGTTGACGGTAAATCTGCCCTGGGCATCAAGTACGCCCTCTTCTGCATTATCAAGAAAGCTTGTAGTGGCATCATATTTCTGATTTTCAGTACCCTGCTGCATTGCATCATATGTTGATTCAAAATGCTCAACAGGATAAAGAGTAAGGCATTTACAACCCCTTACGGTAACAGCTACCATATAAAACTCTTTTCCAAGGCGTTCTCTCCACTTAGTCGGAACAGAAAGTCTGCCTTTAGAATCAAGTTTATAACCGTCTAAAGTACCTACAAACAAACGCATAACTTCTGCTCCTTTCGTGAATTTTGATGTAATCTTAATGGGATTTACTTGAAATCTATGGGATTTAAGTGGAATTATAACCATTGATTACATTATATAAGGGTACAGTGGTATTGTCAAGTGCAAATTAACGCGATACCGAATTTTAATATTTGTAACACTTTTGTAACTTTTTAAACATAAAAAAGAGGCGAACAATGTTCGCCTCTGCGTGATTTTATTTCGTCTTAACGCTATTCACCTTTGACCAAGAAGAATAAACCTTTTTACCATTTACTGTTTTATATGTACGAATACGAACATAATATCTTTTCTTTGCCTTAAGCTTTTAACCTTATTCTTAGTTGTTTTTTGCTTCTTTCTTACACACAAAAAAAGAAGCCAAGTTTCCTTAACTTCTTTTCACTTTTCTTCAAATACTATATTAACTAATTATCAATATTATGTCAAGCTATAATTTTAATTATATTTAAAATTACCTGTCCATTTGCCACAATAACTACAAGACCAACATTCATAACCACAAGGAGATTTTTCTCCATATTCTTTAAATGTAATTGTTCCGTCCAGATATTGTTTTGCATAATTATTATCTACTTGTACCCAGTAATTGTCCACTTCATCTCTACTGTTAAACCATCTTCCCATATTGCCACATTTTATACTATGATTGTTATTGTTTGTGCAATGGATTTCTTTTTGGATATTATCTTTGGTACATTTTGACTCTTTCGTAGTTTTTATACTCTTTACTTTAGACCATTTTGAATATTTTTTTCCTTTATATGTTCTTATCCGAACATAGTATTTTTTGGCTGCTTTTAGTTTAGTTATCTTTTTTGATATTGTTTTAGCATTTTTTATTTTTATTGATTTGTTTCCCTTTTTAAATTTACTGTTAGTAGAATACTGAATTTGGTATCCTGTAATACCTGATTTTTTCTTCCATTTAACTGTAAATGCTTTGCTTTGTGCCTTTACTGATGTAATTGTTGTTGTTGGCATTGATGCAGCAAAAGCAGAAAAATCAACAAGTGAAACAATACTTATAAGCATTACAAATGACAAAAGCAAACTAAAAATCTTTTTCATACAAAACCTCCGAATAAGATTAAATATTACATTTTATATAATATCATCGGCAAAATAAATTTGCAACAAAATAAAAAGAAATGTTGTTGTACAAATATATAATTATATGATATAATACCTTTATATTGAATATCGGAGGACAGAATATGCAGGAATACAAAACCTCGTGGAGAGAAAAAATCTGCTTTGGTGTAGGTGCGGTAGGACTTGATTTAAGCTACGGAATGTTTTATTCATTTTTAAGCTATTATTTATCAAGCGTGCTTGGGCTTAAAGAAGCGTTTTTGCTTCTTCTCACTCCTGTTGCAAGAATATGGGACGGAATTAACGACCCTATGATGGGTACAATAGTTGACAACACAAGAACAAAACACGGTAAATACAGACCTTGGATACTTATCGGTGCTATATGCAACGCAGTTGTACTCTTTTTACTTTTCACAAACTTTGGAATGAGCGGAACGAAGCTATATATTTACATAGGCGTTATGTACATACTTTGGGGTATGACGAATACAATGGCTGATATTCCGTATTGGAGTATGGTACCTTCTTTCACATCAGACCCTAAAGACAGAAACCTTGTTTCAACCGTTGCAAGAACTTTTAGCGGTTTGGGCCAAGGCATAATTACGGTGGCAACACCTATTATTTTGCCTATGCTTTCAACCGGAATGACAACGGATAAAGGTTACAGTGCAACAGGCTTTTCACGCTGGGCAGGAATATGCGGAATAATGCTTGTACTTTTTTCAACCATATGCGTACTTTCAACCAAGGAAAAAAATGTAGTATACGGTGAAAAAGCCAAGTTTTCATTTAAAAAAATTTTTTCCGTTATTGCACACAATGACCAACTTGTTGTATTTATGATAGTTGCAATGCTTTCAAATGCCGGTTGGTACTTAACATCAGGCACAGCGGTGTACTATTTTTCAGATGTACTTGGTGAGCCAAAGGCACAGAGCCTTTTCCAAACTATCGGTGCTGTCGGCTCAGTTTTAGGTCTTGCTGTAATTCCTATACTTTCAAAATGGATGAATAAAAAGAAAATTTATCAAATTTCACTTATCGCCACTATAATAGGATACATTATGATGTATGTTTTCGGGCCTATTCTTAAAATAACCATAGCACTTGATATTGCATATATCGTTTCATCAACAGGTATAGCGGCAATGTTTGTAGGTCAAACAATTTTTCTTGCAGATATTGTTGACTACGGCGAATATAAAAACGGAGAAAGAAACGAATCAATCACCTTTTCTATGAAAGGATTTTTGCAGAAAATGGCTTACACCATTCAAACAATAGTTCTTTTCGGCGGATTGGCAATAATGGGATATAACAAGCAAATTACAAGTGCCACAAAAGCTATTAACGAAAGCACAAAAGCCGGAATAGGAATTATTTGCTTTGCAATTCCTCCGATTTTGATTTTTATTTCACTTATTGTTTTCACCAAAAAATTCAAACTTCACGGTGAACTTGCAGATAAAGTACACGAACATATTGTTGAAAAGAGAAATAACGAAAAAGCGTAATAATAGCTACCGGCTAAGCCGGTGGTTTAGAATGTAAAAAAACCTGCTTTGGCTTTCGCTGAAGCAGGTTTTTTTTACAGTTCAAGGCGGCCGTAGGCCGCCCAATATGATTTAAAATTACTTATTTTTGTTTTGTGTATTCTCAATACCTTGACGAATTCTGCGAACATCACTGAGTGCCTTATAAAGTGAATCATCAATAGCAAGAAGTGTATCATCAGCATAATTATTAACTGCTGTAAGCATTTCTCTTGATTTATTCTGTGCTGTTGTAACCATTTCGTTTGCCTGGTTTGTAGCGTTACCGAGAATATCTGAAGCCTGGTTTTGAGCGTCTGCAATATAAGCATCGCCCTGTTCTTTAGCCTTGGCAATAATATCGGCAGCTTCTGCCTGAGCAGTTTGAGTGATTTGGTCACGGGCTACAAGTTCCCTTGCTTCCTCCTGTGCTTTAGCAATAATATCGGCAGCTTCTTTCTTTGCTTCTTCAAGAATATTGTTTCTTGAATCAACAATAGCTTTAGCCTGCTTTGTTTCCTGCGGAGTGTTAAGACGAATATCTTCAATAATAGTCTTAATTTTGTCTACATCAACTGCATACTTTTTGCTCAATGGAATTGATGTTGCGTCATCGAGTACATCTTCCAAATCTTCAAGTAAAATATCTGTATTAGTCATTTTTAATGTCTCCTTTACATCTTTCGTAAATATCTTTTAATATTTCTTGCGGCACAAACGATGATATATCACCACCGAGTGAGCATACCTCTTTAACCATACTTGAGGACAAAAACATATTTTCGCCCTTTGCAGGAATAAACAGTGTTTCAATTTTTGGATAAAGGCTTTTATTGATAAGTGCAAGCTGAAATTCATAATCAAAATCAGACACGGCACGAAGCCCTTTAATTATGGCATTAACATTATGTTGCCTTGCATAATCAACCAAAAGGCCGGAGTATGTATCAATTTCAACATTTTCCTTATCAACACATCGTTTTATAAATTCCATACGCTCATCAAGTGTGAACATAGGCTTTTTAGAACTGTTATTAAGTACCAAAACGATAACTTTATCAAAAAGTTGCGACGCCCGCTCAATAACATCTTTATGGCCCAAAGTTACCGGGTCAAAACTGCCGGGGCAAATAGCAATTTTCATCTTATTTTAATTCCCCCTTCTATAAAGGGTAATTTTAGTTTTACCATAAGTCCTGACTCTATCAGCATAAAATCCGTTAAGTTCATCAGGCAAGTCTTCATCACGCGAAGTTTCGCATATTACTATACCGTCATCACTCATCATAGGAAAAAGAAGAGGCAAGCATCTTTCAATGATTCCCTGCTTATACGGCGGATCAAGAAACGCTATATCAAAACTATCCCTTCTTGAAAGAAATGCACAAGCGTCACTCATAACTATTCTCGCGTTCTGCTCAAGCTTACAGTGCTTAATATTATTTTCAATAACATTATAAGCCTGCTTGTTATTTTCAACAAAGGTGCATTTTTTAGCTCCCCTTGAAAGTGCTTCGATACCGAGCTGGCCCGAACCTGCAAACAAATCAAGAACATTTTTATCTTCAATTTCAAACTGAATCATAGAAAAAACAGCTTCTTTGACCGATTCTGTTGTAGGCCTTGTGACATCTTCGCCCGGCAAAGTTTCAAGCTTTCTGCCACGCGCAATGCCCGTAATCACTCGCATCATAAATCAGATTCCTCTTAATTTCAAATAAAAAAGTTACAATCTTTTTGATAAATCACTTATCATTATACAAATTACAAAAATAATAGTCAAGTCAATTAAAATTATTTTTACAATTTATGATAAAAATTGTGAATTTCTTGAGCGTTTTTTTCAGAAATACCGTCAACCTGCCTAAGCTGTTCAACCCCTGCTTCTTTAATTGCAGAAATTGTTTTAAAATATTTCATCAAAGCTTTTGCTTTTGCATCGCCTATACCGTTAATTTTTGTAAGAGAGGTTGAAAGCGTGCTTTTTTTATGTTTATTATGATGATAAGAAATAGCGAAACGGTGTACTTCCTCCTGAATATTAGATACAAGGGTAAATACCCGGCGGTGAGAATTTATTTCTATCTCACCATTACCCACTTCAATAGCGCGCGTTCTATGCTTGCTGTCCTTAACCATACCGAAAACCGGTACATTAAGTCCCATTGATGCAACAACGGGCAATACAGCCCTAACCTGCGGTTCACCGCCGTCAAGCAAAATCAAATCAGGCAAAATTTTAAATGTACTTCCTTCTTCATCATTATAATAATGATTAAACCTGCGCGTTAAAACCTCCCGCATTGAGCCGACATCATTCTGCCCGTCAAAACCTTTAATAGCAAATCTTTTATAAGCACTTTTCATCGGTCTGCCGTTATGGAAAACAACCATACCTGCCACATTATCCGCACCAAAAGTATGCGAAATATCATAAGATTCAATATATTCAGGCATTTTATCAAGTCCGAGAAGATTTTTAAGTTCTTCAAGAGTTGCAATTTCCCTGCCGAGTCTACCCTGCTGCTGTGCCAAATGCTCATTTGCATTTGATATACACATATTCACAATTGACAAATGCTCGCCCTTTTGCGGATGAATGAATTCAACTTTTTTCTGCTTTTTGTTTTCAAGAAATTCTTTTAAAAGTTCTTCATCTTCAACTTCACCGTCAATCGCAATGCGAGACGCAACCCTGTCACGCATTGAATAATATCGTTCAATAAGTTCAAATCTTGCTTGCGGCAAATCATCAACAGAATCAATAAGCCAAAATTCCGTATCCGTAAGTTTTCCGTGTTCAAATCTTATAACTTCAAAGCAAGCTTTTTTCTTACCGTTTACAAGTGCAAAAACATCCTCTTCAGGTACATTGATTGAAACCACTTTTTGCTTTTCTTCAAGATTTTTAATGGCTTTTATTCTGTCCCTAAGCTTTGCGGCTTCTTCAAATTGAAGATTTTCGGAACATTCAAGCATTTTTGCTTCCATTTCTTTCACGGCTTTTACACTTCCGCCTTTAAGAAATGCGATTGCTTCGTCAATATTTTTTCTGTATTCTTCAAGCGATATTTTGCCTGCACAAGGCGCACTGCAAATCCCCATAAACCCATTTAAACACGGGCGGCTTTTTTTATAATCTTTCGGAAATTTTTTATTACAGCGCGGAAGTTTAAAAATACGCAAAGTTTCATCAACCGCCTGCTTAACAGAAAAATTAGAAGTATATGGGCCGATATACTGCGAGTTGTCATCTGCCATTTGCTTACATTCCCTGATTTTAGGATATTGTTCTTTAGTAATTTTGATATAATTATAGCCTTTGTCATCTTTAAGCAAAATATTATATTTAGGCTGGTGCTGTTTAATAAGAGAACATTCAAGTACAAGCGCTTCAAACTCACTGTCACAAAGAATATAATCAAAATCGTCAACATTTTCAACCATTCTGATGACTTTAAGCGAATGATTGGAATGACTGCCAAAGTATTGAGAAACGCGGTTTTTAAGTTTTTTCGCCTTGCCGATATATATGATTTTTTTATCTTTATTTTTCATTATATACACACCGGGATGAAGCGGCAATGCCATAGCTTTTTTGCGCAATTGCTTTTCAGTCATTAAATCACCTGCCTAATAAGTTTTAATAAGTATAACATATTTATACTAAAAAATAAAGGCATTGCCGAAGCAATGCCTTTTTCTTTGATTTTTAAAACAATAATTATTCTGTAAAACCTGACTTTACGAGAGATACAAGACCTTCAACAGCAGCTTCTTCATCTGAACCGTCGGCAATGATACGAATATCAGTTCCGCCCATAATACCAAGTGAAAGAACGCCTAAAAGGCTCTTTGCATTAACTCTTCTTTCTTCCTTTTCTACCCAAATTGATGATTTGAACTCGTTTGCCTTTTGAATAAAGAAAGTTGCCGGACGAGCATGAAGACCAACCTGGTTTTCTACCTTAACATCTTTAACGAACATAATTAAAACCTCTCATTAAATGTACAATATATTGTGGTTAATATAAGTGTTTTTGTTTTCTTATTACTATTATACCACCAAATTAAATTCGGTCAACAATAATACCGCAACTTCGTTTGACTTGTTAATTTCAAATAAAAATTTTCAGTGGTATTTGTGCATATTTCACATATTTTTTTATTCTTTTTCAAGTTTCGACAAAAATTCTCTGTCTTTTTTATCAAGTTCGGCATTTTCAAGCATATCAGGCCTGCGCCTATATGTACGCTCAAGTGATTTATGCCTGCGCCATTCATCAACCTTTGCATGATGACCTGATAGAAGTACATCCGGCACTTCTCTGCCGTTCCAGCTTGACGGATGTGTATACTGCGGATATTCAAGAAGTGAATTAAAATGACTTTCTTCTTCAAAACATTCATCATCACTTAAAACACCCGGCAACATTCTTGCTACCGAATCAGCCACAATCAAAGCAGGAAGTTCACCGCCGGTTAACACATAATCTCCGACTGAAATTTCTTCAGGTTCAAGTTCTTCAATAACTCTTTCATCAATACCCTCATAATGCCCGCACAAAAGCACAAGATTATCAAGCTTTGAAAGTTCCTTTACTCTTTGTTGAGTAAGTGTTTTGCCCTGTGGCGTAAGATATATCAAATGCGGCTTTTCGCCTATATTTTCACTTATTGCTTTATAGCAATCAAAAATAGGCTGCGGTGCCATTATCATTCCCATTCCGCCGCCATACGGTTTATCGTCAACACGCCTGTGCTTATCAAGCGTATAGTTCCTAATATCAACACAATTTATTTCAACTTTTCCTCCTTGACGCGCTCTGCCTATTATTGATTCGCTCAAAACAGCATTGCACATATCGGGAAAAAGTGTCATTATATCAATTCTCATCAAAAAGCCCTTTCATTGCCTTAATCTTAATAACCTGATATTCCGTATTTATTTCCTTAACTATATCAGGTGTTGCAGGGATAAGAATATGCTTTCCCCAAGATTCTGTATCATAAATATCACACGAACCGTAGTTAAGCACATCAACAACCTTTCCGTACTCTTCTTCGGTATCTATATCCACCACATAACAGCCGATAAGGTCTGCAATATAATTAGCATCTTCATCAATAGAAGCATCGTCACGGTTACAATAAAGAATTTTACCTTTTACGGTTTCCGCCTGCTCGATTGAATCAATACCTTTAAGCTTTATTATTGCAAGATTTTTTTGAGATCTTACAGATGTAATTTCAACACTGTTTTGCCCCTTATCATCAAAATACAAAGTTTTAAACTGTTTCAAAAATTCAATATCATCACACCAAAGTTGCATTTTCAACTCACCTTTGATACCGTGTGTATTATTTAATTTTCCTACTTCTAAAAACTGTTTCATAAAACATCACCGTTTTTTATTATACTATATAATATATAGTCATTTCAAGCGAAATATTTAGGCAAAACAAAAGACAGATTGAAAAATCAATCTGTCTTTTATTCGGGATTTCCCTACCTCAAAATACTCTTTTATTTCTCATAGTGTGCAATACTATTTTACATTATGTTTTTTCAACTTTCAAGATGTTACCGAGTTGTAGAGCGTTTTATCATCAGTTCCGTTCACACTATGGTGCAAAATCAAAAATTCCCACAAAAAGTGTCAACTTTTTGTGGAGAGGAAAGAGGAATGTAGTGTTTAATATGAATTTTGAAAAAATTCATTCAAACACGAAATTTCTTTTGACGAAATTGCCTTGTTCGACTCTCTGTTCTTTACATCAAAAAAGGAGAGACTCGCCCATTGAAAGCTAAAGCTTTCTTCGGCACGCACGCAGGCACCGTAACAGTCCACAGGACTGTTACTATTCTTCGAATTGCCTTGTTCGACTCTCTGTTCTTTACATCAAAAAAGGAAGTATCGAAAACGATACTTCCTTTTTTGGCGCAGAAGGAGAGACTCGAACTCTCGCGCCGGTTACCCGACCTACGCCCTTAGCAGGGGCGCCTCGTCACCAACTTGAGTACTTCTGCAAGTTGACGGGTTGAACCTGTCAAGTTTTATGCACATCTCGTGCGTGTTATACTTTATCATAAGTTAAACAAAATGTCAAGCAAATATTTCAATTTATAATAGAGCAATTTACCACATACAATATTATAGGTGATAAAATGAGTAAAACATTATTAAAGCTTGACATTATTGGTTTTGTGTTTGTAAGCGTTATAGGTACGCTTGCACATTTCGTTTTTGAATGGAGCGGTAACAATACTGTTGTTGGCTTATTTTGCCCCATTAACGAAAGTCCGTGGGAACATTTAAAATTGATTTTCTTTCCTTATTTAATATGGACGGTCGCTCAATATTTTATAATGCAGAAATCAAAAAATATTTTCCCAGCAAAATTTATCGGCGTGTTTGTAGGAATGGGAATAACACTTTCATTTTTCTATACTTACACAGGGATAATCGGAAAAAATATTGATTTATTAAACATTGCATCATTTTTTATCGGCGTATTTTGCGCATTTGCAGTAGATTATACCGTTATTAAAAGTGATAAATTGCAAAGCGTAAGCGCAAATATCGTTTCAATTATATTGTTTGCTGTTTGCGGTACAATATTTATTTTGTTCACCTTTGCGCCGCCGATTATTCCGCTTTTTAAAGACCCGATTACCTCAAGCTACGGGATATAAGGCTTATTCACTGCTCTTAAAATCCATAACTGCTTTGATAAGCTTACTAAAAAATACGGAGATTGCTATCAAGCCGATAGTTATAAGCAGAAACATAGCGCTGTTTTGAATAAGATGATACACTGCTTTTACATTATTACCTGTATCAGCTGCCGCATTTTGAATACCTGTATAAGCGTCACCGCCATAAGACTCACCGGCAATATAATATGGATATGTACCGTAATTACCATTTTTAACATAAATACCAAAAATTACAGACAAAATACCCGAAACAACTCCGATTGCATTGCTTATAATCGGCAACAATTTTAGTATATCAACTTTCTTTTTAGGCGGCTGTGTCGGCTGAGCATAAGGCATACCTTGAGACTGCTGAGGTGTAAAGGCTGTGTTTTGCGGCTGTTCGCCAGTAAAGCCGACATTTGGCTGTACTTCTTCAATAGCATTGCCGCAATTTGGGCACACCTTTTCATTTTCGTTTATCTGATTTCCGCATTTGTCACAAAACATAATAATTCTCCTTTTCTTAAATAACATTTATTTTTTAAAGATATTTATAGCTAAAATACATATCTCTAAGTGTAAAATAACCGCCTTCTACGGTATCATCAACAATAATAAACTCATTATCTGATATTGAATAATCAATTTTCATTGTATAATCATTACTGCAACAATATACATACGGATTTAAATCTCCGTTAATATACAAATGAACTTTATTTTCATCGTTTCTGTCGGCATGAACAGAAAATGTATAATTCTCAAAACAAGTATCAATTAAATCTCCCATTAAGATTGAAGAATAACTATAGTCCCATCTTGTCGCACGCAATTTGGTTTCATATTTATCGGCATTATTTAGTACAGTGCCTTCCCTTTTTATAAAATCGTAGCACTCTTTAACTAACTCGGCTGTTTTTTCATCAGTCTTTTCATATTTAATATCATCGTATACAAAAGCTTTGATTTTTTTATCATCATCAAGTTCCACTTGCATTTTGCCGATCGGATTCAACTCATCGTCAAATAAACTTATATACGAATTCTCTTTATCATAATAATAAATCCAATGTTCACTTGCAAAAAGAAACTGCATTGAATCAGTCACATCAACGGAATCGGCTAACTTTCCGGTTTCCGTATTTAAATAAAGCTTTAAAAGATACAGATTGCCTGAGGTATCACCACTGCGAGAAGGATAAAGAACTGTAACATTTCCATCGGAATCAGTATTGGAATATTCACAAATATCAAGATTCTCAATTCGGCTTTGTACATCATTTGTAACTGCCTCAATTTGCTTTTTTTCGATATATTGATAAACCTTAAAGCCACCAAAAGCAAGCAATGTCGCAAGAACAACAGCAATCAATGAAATGATAAGTGCTTTTGCCTTTTTACTAAGCGGATTTCTTTCCTTTTTCGGTGTTAGTATAACAGGCATTTGATTCGGTGCCGATTGATTTTGTTTATTGACGCAATCGGTACAAAGTTTTTCACCAAGCGGTATAGGCTTACCGCACACTGCACAAAATGCTGTTTGAGGCTGAAGTGAATTTTCTTCTGCCTCAGGTTGATTAATATTTTCATTATTTCCAGTAGCTTGATAAGCATTTTCAGCCGGCTGATAATATTCGCCTACAGGTATTTCGTTGCCTGCAAGCGGCACTGCGTTTTCCGTCTCGGGCAATGCTTCATTCACCTGCGTATTTTCACTTGAAGTATTTTCAGGTACAATTTCAGTTGCTTCGTCAGCTTGTGGAGAGCTGACAGGAGCACTCTCCTGAAAATTTATGGGAAGCGAGCCTTGAATTTGACCCTGTGATATACGGTAATCTATACCGCCCGTAGCGGCATTCCATTCCGCCATAATCATCAAGTCGCAATTAAGGTTAATATCAAGCTGATTATTTCTGCCCTGACCTGTAAGCTTAACAAAATGCATACCCTCATCAAGCTCGTACACAATTGAGTCGCCTTTTTTAACAGGAATAGGAGCCAAGCCGTCAATTTCGGATTTGATAGCAGGGTTTATAAGCGGCAAAGCCTGCTCACGGTGAAAGACAGTAAGCCTGAATTTCTTTACAAAGGAGGCTTTACAGCCAGGGCACATTACTGCCTCGTCAAACAATTCCTTACCGCAATTCGGACAATATTTCATTTAACAAATCTCCCTCCGTCACATAACGTTCGACATAATAATTGCAGTTATTATCCAAACGACAATAGCAACAGGAATTGCAATTATACATTGTTTTTTATAACTTGGGTCTTTATATTTTGCAATGCCGATAATACCGCAAATAATGCCTGCAATAGGAATAAGTATTGCGCAAATAACAGCAGCTCTTGCAAGACCGCCGCTTTCTGCAGTAGCAGACGCCTGCTCGGCTGTCATTGGCTGAGCGTTATAAGAATTTTGCTGATAATTTGCCTGTGTCGGCTGTTGCTGATAATTAGGCTGTGCGCTCTGCTGTGGCTGACCGTTACCTGTAGGGCAGCCGCAATTTGGGCATACTACAGCCGAGTTATCAATCTCTTTTCCGCATTTTGAACAAAACATAATTTTTTCTCCTTACCTTATGTAAATATTTTTATAATTAAATAAACTCGGATTAAAAATCAGAGCTTAGATAATTCAATTAGTCTATTTATAGCCTATCAGTACAGTACCATATATAGCCTATTTTGTCAAGTTTAATAAATTATAATTGTTATATGTAAATAACTATTGAAAGAGGTTTTTTTATGGACGCGTATACTGCCGTAAAAAACAGAATTAACCAACTTTGCAATGAAAAAAATATGTCAATTAACAAGCTGGCAACAGAAGCCGCCGTTCCGCCGTCAACTCTTAAAAATATTTTATACGGCAAAAGCGTCAATCCGGGAATTGTTACGATTAAGATGCTTTGCGACGGTTTGGGTATTTCGTTGACGGAATTTTTTGAAACCGAGGAATTTAAAAATCTCGAGCAACAAATCAAGTAACAAAAGCATTATAAATAATTTTTGCCGTTAAGTCCTATGCTGACAGCATAATAAAGAAAAAGAACATTTCTCAGTAAAAGCTGAAAAATGTTCTTTTTTATTTTAAAATAATGTGCTATTTTGATTAGAGATTGATAGTCTTTCGACGGTTAATAGGTTATTGACAATTTATCAAAAAGAGTGATATTATCATTGTGGTGATGAAAATGAACAAGGATACAAAGCAGCTCGAGGAGGAGCTTAGGTCGTTTTCAAATTTTGAAAGCTTTTATAACGAAAACAGGAATATAATTTGTGAAATATCCTTATCAAAATATTTGCAGGAGATTATCTCAAAAAAGTCGCTTGACAAGAATGAGATTATTAAAAAGAGTGAGCTAAGCGAAATTTACGCTTATCAGATTTTATCGGGAGTTAAGAAAAGTCCTGCAAGGAGCAAAGTATTAAGCCTTATTATTGCAATGAAGCTCAGCTTTGACGAGGCACAGGATATACTGAAAAAGACAGGATATCCCACCCTTTATGCTAAAAATCCGTTTGACTGCGTAATCATTTACGGCTTATGCAAGAAAATGAGCGTTGTTGAAATTAATGAAATATTATTTGAAAATGGTTTGGAGACATTAGGATGAATAATACAAGCATTTGCCCAAAATGCGGCGCAAAGCTACAGGAGGGTGCAAGATTTTGCCCTCACTGTATGACCTCTTTTGAAGAAAAGCAACATATCAGCAAGCCGAAAGTGCCCATATCAAAGCGCAAAAAAGTGATGAAGGCATTAACCTGCTGTGTGCTTGCCGTTGCAGTTATTATCGGCGGCTCAATAGGAATATTTCAATACAAAAAGCGCTCCCCTATTTGCACCTTTTCAACCTTTACTCAGGCTATTTTGCTCACAAGCGAAAGAATGGGCATTGACGATTTATGGGACACCGACGGCTTTAAAAATCTAATGCTTTATGAAAATGACAACACCGTAAGATACGGCACAAAAACATACATTGACGGCATTAATTTATCGCTGTTTTTCTACAACAAGGGCGAGCGCATAAGCGCATACATAACAGACGTAAAAAGCGACAATATCGACAACTGCAAAAAGATGCTTATGTGCATTGTTCAAGCTGTTTGCAACGATTATTTCTCGGATTTGCAGGATATTTTCAATAACAGAACAGTTTATCCCTTTATTGAGTCAAATTCAAAATTCGATACTGATTTTACCGATTATTTACAGCTTACGGACAAGTACAACGAGGACATTTCAAACGGTGCAAAATTCAAATCGGAATATATTGACGCTTATTACAAGGCTAAGAAAATCTACATTCAATATGCCGAAACCGCAAGGCAATATTCAAACGACAGCTTATACGATTTATCGGTAACAATTGAAAAATAAATATTATGAACTGTGATGAATTTATTGAAAATCTAAAAGAAAATTATACCTTTGTAAAGCTGCTGTCAAGCAAAAACGAAAGCCAAGCCATTGTATTAAAACACAAAAAGCTTGACGCAAAAATTGTATTGCATAAATTTAAAGAAAGAGTAGCCGTTTACGATATGCTCAAGAGCATCGATTTTAAAAATCTTCCCACCGTTTACGACACATATAATTTAGCTGACGGTGAAATCGTGCTTGAAGAATATATTGACGGAATTACCGTTGCAAATGTTATTGAAAGCGGAGCTTACACATACAAGGGCGCACGAAAAGTGATAAGCGAGGTTTGCGACGCATTGACTGTTTTGCACGCAAACGGCTTTGTTCACCGAGATATTAAGCCTGAAAATATAATGATTACCAATGACGGCACAGTCAAGCTGATTGACTTTAACGCGTCAAGAATATATGACAAAAGCAAAAGCAGTGACACGGTAAACTTAGGCACAATCGGTTACGCCTCACCCGAGCAATTGGGAATAAGCCAAAGCGACGCAAAGACGGACATTTATGCGTTGGGAGTGCTTTTAAACGTTATGCTTACAGGCGAGCACCCAAGCAAAAGGCTTGCAAAAGCAAGAGCAGGCAAAATAGTTTTAAAATGCACTCAAATCAACCCGAACAAGAGATATTTTTCAACCGAGCAGCTTAAATACGATTTATAAGCTCAGTTACTTCTTCAATATTTCTTCCAACGTCCTCTACCCTGTGTGCATCAGAACCGGTTGAAAATTTAACGCTGTTTTTAACCGCAAAGTCAAGAAATTCTTTATTAACTCCTAATCCTTTTGATGTATTCATTTCAAGGCACATATTATGTTTTTTTATATTTTTGCACAATCTGTCATACTCATCACACAAATCAAAGGAAGGATAAATATTGTGGCAGGTTATTAAATCGGGATGTGCTATAATATCAAATATATCACTTTGAACAAGTGAGTTTTCAAGTTCAAAATAGCGAGTATAAATTTCATCTGTATCACGCCCGAGCCACTGATACTTTCGCTGGTTAAAAGTCCAATTATCAACCCAATGAACTGAGCCTAAAAGATAATCAAAAAAGCCGTCGCTTACGAATTCGCTTATTAAATTTGAATGTTGCTCAAACCAGCAAACTTCAAGCCCGAAGCTAACCTTTACGGGGTAGTTTTTTAAGCGCACTTTGCTTGCGAGTTCTTTGAATTCATCAAGCGTATGTGCAGTTTTGGCTTTTTCGTCAAACCACCTTCTTTGGTAATTATTATAATTTCTTGCTTCTTTAAAAGTGGGATAAAAATCTTTAAATCTAATTGAATGTTCAAGCAGGCAAATTTCATCAAGTTCCATTTGCTGAGCTTTTGAAATGAATTTTTCATTCCATTCTAAAGTATAAGGTCCTCTTTCAATATGAATATGTAAATCTTTTAACATAACAACACCACAAATTAAAATAAAAAAGAGACTCGGCGAGTCTCAAGATTTTGATATAAAAAAAGACAGAGGTGGTAAGCATCTCTGTCCTTGGAGCTGATAACCGGACTTGAACCGGTGACCTCATCCTTACCAAGGATGTGCTCTACCACCTGAGCCATATCAGCAAAAATGGCGACCCGGAACGGGCTCGAACCGTCGACCTCTAGCGTGACAGGCTAGCGTTCTAACCAACTGAACTACCGGGCCATTGCGAAATGTATTATATAGTATGTTTGTCACAATGTCAAGACTTATTTAATATTTTCCTAAAAAAATCAGAGTGCAATTTAAGTCGCACTCTGATTTTTAGTATCATCACTTAATAAAAAGCTTATCTTTATCGTGTTCCCAAATACATATCCATCCGCTTGGGATACGCGCCCACAAATTACCTGTTGAAATCAACTTGGTTTCAAGCACGGAAACAGCAGTACCCGCCTTTAAATAAGCATTATCATCCGCCTTTTGTGAGGTTGCGGATTTTTTTGCGTTTCTTGTTATTTCCTTAACCATTTTTCTTCCTGATTTTGCCCCGGCAAAATTATAAATACCACGCACATTGGTTAAAGAATAATCACCGAGTGAAACATCGGGTGCGGCAAAAAGCGCCTTTATATTTTTTGGACGCAACACCCCGTAAAGTGCAAAATAAGTATGTTTCACCTTTTGCATTTCTTTTTTATTCCAATTGCTGTCATAAGAATAAAAAGTATTTGTATTGCCCTCACCTGTGGCAATGGCAATATGGCCGTAATTATTTTTAATTGAAATATCACCGCTCCAAACCAAAATATCACCCTTTTGAGGTACAAATTCAGGTGTATTTTTAATTTTAGTGAAATTTTCTTTCATGATTTTATGTGAGTTAAAATCAAGCCAGTAATCCCTTGCATTTCCCCACGCACCTGCACGAATACCGAATACATTATATAAATACAGCTTCACAAGGTCTACACATTGAACGCCGCTTACTCCGTCATAATCAACAGCTTTGCCGATAAATCTTTTTACAAACGAATCAAATGTCATTATTTTTTTCCTCCAAATTCATTACTGCCGCTATTCCTGCCGATACAGCTGAAACTCCAAGGCCGACAAGTGCGGTTTTAAGCACTTGCTTTGATGCTGAAAAATCAATTGCAACAATATTAACGGCGGCGTAACCGATTGCTGTTTGAATAAAAGTTCTGATTGCTTTGTTTATAGTTTGCTGTGTACATTTCATATGTTTTTGCCTCCCTTTTCCAAGTCATCTATTCTATGATTTATAACCTTGATTTGTTCCTCGACAACGGGTATACGACTTGCAAAATTATTATGCTTATCAACCTTTCGCTCAAGCTGTTCAAGGCGAAATGATGTAAGCTTTGATGAGGTTAAAATACCGCCGAATGTACCAATAACCGTTCCGAGCATCGAAACCAAAGATATTAAAACGTCTTTACTGATAAAAATTTTCCTTTCTGAATATTTTTCGGGTGGCTTTGGGTGGCGCAGGAGTGACCTGCTAATTTGTCAATATTATACGAAATGCAGATTTTTGCAAGTATAAGTACAATAATTGTCACCACATAAAATTTTTTTCAAAATATGCGTTTTATGCGTATATTTATTCATTTTAATGTATATTTATAACAAAGTATTGACATTACAAAATCACTGTGTATAATAAATTACAATAGAAAATAATTAACGGAGACAATGTATAAAAATGAAAAGAATATTCATTGACGGAAAAGACGGAACTACCGGACTTAAAATTTATCAACGGTTTGAAAACAGAGATGATATTGAGCTTTTGCTTATCGACCCTGAAAAAAGGAAAGATACAAAAGAGCGAGCAAAAATGATAAATGAAAGTGATATTACTTTCCTCTGTCTTCCCGATGCGGCATCAATAGAAGCAGTTTCGCTTGTAGAAAATGACAAAGTAAAAATAATCGACACATCAACAGCGCACAGAACCTTGCCTGAATGGGCTTACGGTTTTGCCGAGCTTTCAAATGAATTCAGGCATAAAATTGAAACAAGCAACAGAATTGCAGTTCCGGGTTGCTATGCAAGCGGATTCAATTCGATTGTGTACCCTCTTGTTCACAGTAATTTCATTTCAAATGATTATGACATTGTTTGCTTTGCTATGAGCGGATATACCGGTGCGGGCAAAAAAGGTATTGCACAATATGAAGATGCAAACAGAGATAAGGAGCTTGACTCACCGCGAGTTTATGCATTAAGCCAGCAGCACAAGCACCTTAAAGAAATGAAAGCAATATCAAACCTTTCAAAAGAGCCGATATTTACACCTATCATATGTGATTACCCACAGGGTATGCTCGTAAATATACCGCTTTACACAAGCAAAATGAATAAGAAATATACAAAAGAAGATATATATGAGATGTTTAAAGAACATTATGACGGAAGCGATATTGTTAAAGTAAGGCCACTTGGTTACAGCGAGGCTATGATTGGCTCTAACAACTTTGCAAACCGTGATGATATGGAAATTGAGATTAACGGTAATGATGAAAGAATTATTATCACATCCCGATTTGATAATTTAGGCAAGGGTGCATCCGGTGCGGCAATCCAGTGCCTTAATATCGCAATGGGAATTAACGAAAAAACAGGTCTTAATATAGGAGAATAACAAAATATGAAATATGTTGACGGCGGAATATGTGCAGCAAAAGGGTATAAAGCAAGCGGCACATACTGCGGAATAAAAAAACCAAATGTAGAAAACTTTGACCCAAATGTAAAACACAAAAATGATATATGCCTTTTTACGAGTGATGTAATATGCAATGCGGCGGCAGTTTACACCCAAAACAAAGTAAAGGGTGCGCCTATTCTTGTAACAAAAGCAAATTTGGAAAAAAGCGGAAATAAAGCAATTGCAGTAATTGCAAATTCAAAAAATGCAAACACATGCAACGCAGACGGAGTAGAAAAGGCTGATAAAATGTGTGAGCTTGTTGCAAGTGAGCTTAAAATACCTAAAGAACAGGTTATCGTAGCTTCAACAGGTGTTATAGGCCAAGTATTACCTATTGAGCCTATAATTAAAGCTGTTCCTATTCTTGCAAAGGAGCTTGATTACGGTAAAAACGAAGAAGCTTCAACCGCGATTATGACAACAGACACAATAAAAAAAGAATATGCGGTTGAATTTGAAATCGGCGGTGTTAAATGCACGCTCGGCGGTATGGCTAAAGGTTCGGGTATGATTCATCCGAATATGGCAACAACACTTAATTTCATTACAAGCGACTGTGCCATTTCAGCAAAAATGCTGCAAAAAGCATTGAGTGAAATAGTTAAAGTTACATATAACTGCCTTTCGGTTGACGGTGACACATCTACAAACGATATGGTCAGCCTTATGGCAAACGGACTTGCAGGCAATAAAGAAATAACCGAAGAAGGAGCAGCATTTGATACCTTTAAGCAGGCACTTTATGAAGTAATGGCAAATCTTACAAGAATGCTTGCAAAAGACGGCGAAGGTGCAAGCAAATTGCTTGAATGTATTTGCACCGGCGCACCGGATAAAGATACTGCAATAACAGTAGCAAAAAGTGTTGTATGCTCTTCCCTTTTCAAAGCTGCAATGTTTGGTGAAGATGCAAACTGGGGCCGCGTTCTTTGTGCAATAGGTTATGCCGACGCCGATTTTGATATTAACAAAGTTGATGTTGATTTAAGAAGTGAATACGGAACAGTCGAAGTATGCAAAAACGGTTCCGGCATTGAATTCAGCGAAGAAAAGGCTTCAAAGGTACTTACAAGTGACGAAATATATATTGATATAAATCTCAACCAAGGAAGCGAAAACGCAACCGCGTGGGGTTGTGATTTGACATACGATTATGTAAAAATTAACGGTGATTACCGTACCTGATAAATATAGTTATTCAGATTCAGTTAATAGTCAAATCACAACACGAGGCTCCAAATTTTGCGAACAAGGTGAGCGGAAAATTTGGAAAAATAAACAGTCCGGGGGACTGTTTATTAGCGAGTGAGTATAGTTGACTTATGACTATGTTAAAATTAACGGTGATTACCGTATCTGATAAATGTAGTTATTTAGATTCAGTTAATAGTCAAATCACAACACGAGGCTCCAAATTTTGCGAACAAATAAAAAAGGATTACACACTATGAACAATAATATTAACAATGCGCAAAAAGCCGAGATAATTGCTCACGCTTTGCCGCATATTCAAAAATACAGAAAAAAGACAGTAGTAGTTAAATACGGCGGAAACGCTATGATTAACGAGGAATTAAAAGAGGCTGTAATGCGTGACCTTGTACTTTTAACCACGGTCGGAATTAAGGTGGTACTTGTTCACGGGGGCGGCCCTGCAATAAACAAAACTCTTGAAAAAATGCAAATTGAAAGCAAATTTGAAAACGGATTGAGAGTTACCGATAAAGACACCGTGGATGTAGTACAAATGGTGCTTGCAGGTAAGGTTAACAAAGACCTTGTTTGCCAAATAGGAAATATGGGCGGACACGCAATCGGACTTTCCGGTATGGACGGAAATATGATGAAATGCGAAGCGCTTGATGATTGCCATGGATTTGTAGGCGAAATCAAAGAAGTAAATACCGAAGTTATAGAAGAAGTTTTAAACCATAATTTTATCCCTGTAATTTCAACAATAGGATATGATGAAAAAGGCAACTGCTACAACATAAATGCAGATACTGCCGCAGCCGCAATTGCAGGTGCGCTCAAGGCCGAAGCTCTTGTATCAATGACCGACATTGTAGGACTTTTAAGAGATAAAGACGATGATTCAACACTTATTCACAAAGTATATATTTCAGATACACCGGCATTGATTGCCGAGGGAATAATCAGCGGCGGTATGATACCGAAAATTGATTCAATGACTCAAGCACTGCGTGAGGGTGTAAAAAAAGCGTTTATAATTGACGGACGAGTTCCCCACTCTATTTTAATGGAACTTTTAACTGATGAAGGTATGGGAACAATGTTCAGAAGCAGATAAAGAGGATGAAAAATGGAAACAAAAGAATTAGATAACGAATACGTTGCCCATTCATATGGCAGATTTAATACCGCTTTAAGCAAAGGCAAGGGTTCAACCGTATATGACGAAAGCGGAAAAGAATATATTGATTTCGGCTCGGGAATCGGTGTAACTGCATTTGGCTTATGCGACAATGAATGGAAAGCGGCAGTTGAAATGCAGCTTGATAAAATGCAGCATGTAAGTAACCTTTACTACACCGAGCCTTGCGCAAAGCTTGCAAAAATGCTGTGTGACAAAACAGATATGAAAAAAGTATTTTTTGCTAACAGCGGTGCAGAAGCAAACGAGGGCGCAATCAAATTTGCAAGAAAATACTCTTATGACAAATACGGTGACGGCAGAAGCACGATAATCACACTTGTTAATTCATTTCACGGAAGAACTATAACAACACTTGCCGCAACAGGGCAAGACACTTTTCACACTGTATTCGGCCCATTTACACCCGGCTTTAAATACTGCCCTGCCAATGATATTGAAAAGCTGAATGAAATGGCAACAGATGATGTATGTGCAATTATGTTTGAATGTGTACAGGGTGAAGGCGGAGTAAACAACCTTGATTATGATTTTGTAAAAGCTATTGAAAAGCTTGCAAATGAAAAAGATATACTAATGGTTGTGGACGAAGTACAAACAGGTAACGGAAGAACGGGAAGATATTTTGCATACGAAAACTTTGATATTAAGCCTGATATTGTATCAACTGCAAAGGGACTTGCAGGCGGGCTTCCTATGGGTGCTGTACTTTTCGGTGATAAGTTAAAAGACACCGTTACACCGGGTTCACACGGTTCAACCTTCGGCGGCAACCCTGTTTGCGCCGCAGGTGCAATATCAATTGTTTCAAGAATTGATGATGAATTTTTAAAATCGGTAAGAGAAAAAAGCGAATACATAAAAAAGTATTTGATGAATATAAAAGGCGTAAAATCCGTATCGGGTATGGGACTTATGCTTGGCGTAGAAATTGAAAAAGACGCAAAAGAAGTTGCAAACGAATGCCTTGAAAACGGATTGCTTGTATTAACCGCAAAAACAAAAGTAAGGCTTCTTCCTGCTCTTAACATCAGCTTTTGCGAGCTTGAAAGAGGTTTAAAAATATTGAAAGAGGTAATTGAAAAATGAAACATTTATTAAAGCTTAAAGATTTAGACCAGCACGAAATATTAGACATTTTAAATCTTGCAGACCAGCTTAAATACGAAACAAAGCACGGAATTGAACATCATCACCTTAAAGGTAAAACACTCGGTATGATTTTCCAAAAAAGTTCTACAAGAACACGAGTAAGTTTTGAAACAGGAATGTATCAGCTCGGCGGTCAGGCACTTTTCCTTTCAAACAGGGATTTGCAAATCGGCAGGGGCGAACCTGTTGAAGATACTGCAAGAGTTCTTTCCCGTTACCTTGACGGTATTATGATTAGAACCTTTGAGCAAAAGGAAGTTGAAGATCTTGCTAAATACGGTTCAATTCCTATCATTAACGGTTTGACAGACTATTGCCACCCTTGCCAAGTGCTTGCAGACCTTATGACTATAAGAGAATATAAAAAGAGTTTTGACGGACTCAAATTCTGCTTTATAGGTGACGGAAACAATATGGCAAACAGCCTTATTGTAGGTGCTGTGACAATGGGTATGAGCTGTGCAATTGCCTGCCCTGATGATTACAAGCCGGACGCTGAAATTATGAAATGGGCTGAAGAAAACGGCGATTTTATGTGTTCAAGCAATATTCTTGAATGTGCAAAGGATGCTGATGTAATTTATACTGATGTATGGGCATCAATGGGCCAGGAAGAAGAAAAGGCTGAAAGAGAAAAAGTATTTAAAAACTTCCAAATTAACGATGAAGTTATGTCCGTTGCAAAGAATGATGCTATGGTACTCCACTGCCTGCCTGCACACAGGGAAGAAGAAATTACCGCTAAAGTATTTGAAGAACATGCAAATGAAATATTTGATGAAGCTGAAAACAGACTTCACGCACAAAAAGCAGTTCTCGTTAAATTATTAGGATAAGATTAGAAAATATGGAAGAAAACAAAATTTACATTTGCCTTGAAAACGGTAATGTTTTTGAAGGAAAAAGTTTCGGAGCAAAAGGTGAAGTTATAGGTGAGCTTGTATTTACAACCGGTATGGGCGGATATATTGAAACATTGACTGACCCAAGTTATTTCGGCCAAATTGTAATGCAAACTTTTCCGCTTATAGGTAATTACGGATTTATTGAGGAAGATAAGGAAAGCGAAAAATCCTTTGTATCTGCGTATATAGTTCGTGAGTGGTGCGAAGAGCCTTCTAATTTCAGATGTGAAAAAGGGCTTGATGACTATTTAAAAGAAAACAACATCATCGGTGTATACGGTGTAGACACAAGAGAAATAACAAAAACAATCAGAGAAGCAGGCGTTATGAATGCAATCATAACATCAAACCCGGCAACTGTTGATTATGATAAATTAAAGGCTTACAAAGTTAAAGACGCAGTTAAATCCGTATCTTGCACGAAGCCTTATATGAGTGCGTCACAAGAGCATAAATACAATGTTGTTCTTATCGACTACGGAACAAAGAAAAATATAATAAGAGAGCTTAATAAAAGGGGCTGCAATGTTGCAGTAGTACCTTATAACACAAAGGCTCAAGATATTTTATCTTTAAATCCTGATGGAATTATGCTTTCAAACGGCCCGGGTGACCCGAAAGAAAATGTTGAAGCAATTGAAGAATTAAAGAAGCTTTTCGGCAATGTTCCTATTTTTGCAATTTGCCTCGGCCATCAGCTTTTGGCACTGAGCCAGGGCGGTGAAACCACAAAGCTCAAGTACGGTCACAGGGGTGTAAACCAGCCGGTTAAAAACCTTGAAACAGGAAGAACATATATTTCCTCACAAAACCACGGTTACGCAGTAGTAAATGAAGAAATAGAAAAAACAGGTGCAAAAGTAAGCTACATAAATGCTAATGACGGAACTTGCGAGGGTGTTGATTACCCGGGTAAAAATGCATTTTCGGTGCAATTTCACCCTGAAGCTTGCTCCGGCCCGCACGACACAAGATTTATATTTGACAAATTTATTGAGATGATGGGAGGTAACAAGTAATGCCTCTTAATAAGAACATAAAAAAGGTACTCGTTATCGGTTCGGGTCCTATTGTAATAGGCCAAGCGGCTGAATTTGACTATGCCGGCGCACAGGCTTGCCGTGTACTTAAGGATGAGGGAATTGAAGTTGTACTTGTAAACTCAAACCCTGCCACAATTATGACGGATAAGGCTCTTGCCGACCATATATATCTTGAACCGCTTACCGAAGAAACGGTAAAAAGAATTATTGAAAAAGAACACCCTGATTCAATCCTTTGCGGACTAGGCGGCCAAACAGGGCTTACAATAGGTATGCAGCTTGCAAAAGACGGATACCTTGATAAAATGGGTGTTACGCTGTTAGGCACAGACGCAGAAGCTATTGATAAAGCTGAAGACAGGCAAATGTTTCGCGATACTATGGTTAAAATCAACCAACCTGTTGTACCGAGTGACATTGCATACACAGTTGACCACGCAAAAGAAATTGCAGATGAAATCGGCTATCCGGTAATCATTCGCCCTGCTTTCACCTTGGGCGGTGCAGGCGGCGGTGTGGCATATAATGAGCATGAACTTGAAGTTATAGCAAAAAACGGTTTAATGCTTTCCCCTATTACCCAAGTGCTTGTAGAAAGATATATTGCAGGTTGGAAAGAAATTGAATTTGAAGTTATGAGGGACAGTGTAGGCAATGTTATAGCTGTTTGCTCTATGGAAAACTTTGACCCTGTCGGTGTGCATACGGGCGACAGTATAGTTATTGCCCCTGCTGTTACACTTGCCGATAAGGAATTGCAAATGCTTCGAAGTGCATCACTTGATATAATTACAGAACTCGGAATTGAAGGCGGCTGCAACTGCCAATTTGCATTAAACCCTGAAAGTTTTGAATATTCTGTTATCGAAGTAAATCCGAGAGTTTCGCGTTCCTCTGCCCTTGCATCTAAAGCAACAGGTTATCCGATTGCAAAGGTTACCACTAAAATTGCACTTGGATATACGCTTGATGAAATTAAAAATGACATCACGGGTAAAACCTGCGCTTGCTTTGAACCGACGCTTGACTATGTTGTAGTCAAACTTCCTAAATGGCCGTTTGACAAATTTGTAAACGCTTCACGCAAGCTTGGCACACAGATGAAAGCTACCGGTGAAGTAATGAGCATAGCACCAAGCTTTGAGCAAGCCATTATGAAAGCAGTAAGAGGTGCTGAAATCGGGCTTGATACGCTTAATAACAAAGCACTTAATAACGCAGACATAAGGCAAAAATTACACGACCAAGATGATATTAGGTTATTTACTGTTTTTAAAGCGCTTAAAGAAGGTATCAGCATTGCCGAAATTCATCAAATCACTATGATTGATGAGTGGTTTTTGGCAAAACTTGAAAATCTTGCAAAATTTGAACTTGAAATTGAAGGCAAACCTCTTTCAAAAGAGCAATATTTAAAGGGAAAGAAATTAGGTTATCCCGATAAAGCACTTGAAAGAATCAGCGGCGGAAGCCTTGCGTATCACAGGGATTGTGTATATAAAATGGTTGATACCTGCGGTGCGGAATTCAAAGCGGAAACACCGTATTTTTATTCAACATATGATGAACACTGCGAAGCAAGAGAGCTTGACAAAAGTGATAAAGAAAAAATCATCGTATTAGGTTCAGGCCCTATCAGAATCGGCCAAGGTATTGAATTTGACTATTCGTCCGTTCACTGTGTATGGACACTTAAAGAGCTTGGATATGAAGTTATTATAATTAACAACAATCCGGAAACCGTATCAACCGATTTTGACACAGGTGACAGGCTTTATTTTGAGCCGCTTACGGATGAAGATGTAATGAATGTTATCAAGGCTGAAAATCCGATTGGTGTTGTAGTGGCATTCGGCGGTCAAACTGCCATTAAACTTACTAAATTTCTTGATGAAAAAGGAATTAAAATTCTTGGCACAAGCGCAGAATCAATCGACATTGCCGAAGACAGAGAGCGTTTTGATGAACTTCTTGAAAAATTCGGTATTTTCAGGCCAAAAGGCGAAAGCGTAATGACTCTTGATGAAGCATTGCAGGCTGCTAACAGGCTTGAATATCCTGTACTTTTACGCCCGTCATATGTTATCGGCGGTCAAAATATGACTATTGCATACACAGATGATGATGTTAAGCAATATATGGCAATTATACTTGCACAGGGAATTGAAAACCCTGTTCTTGTTGACAAATATATGATGGGAACAGAGCTTGAAGTTGACTGTATTTCCGATGGCAAAGATGTTCTTATCCCGGGTATTATGGAGCATATTGAAAGAGCCGGTGTACATTCAGGTGATTCAATTGCTGTTTATCCACCATATAATCTTAATGATATGATGCTTGAAAAGATTTGTGATGTATCGCAAAAGCTTGCACTTGAACTCGGCACGCAAGGTCTTATCAACATTCAATATCTTATTTATCACAATGAATTATATGTAATTGAAGTTAACCCAAGAGCATCAAGAACAATACCATACATCAGCAAGGTTACGGGCGTACCTATGGTTGAACTTGCAACCAAAATTATGGTAGGTCAAAACCTTAAAGATCTGGGATTTGGCACAGGGCTTTATAAAACACCGCCGTATGTGGCAGTTAAAGTTCCTGTTTTCAGCTTTGAAAAACTTAATGATGTTAACTCAAAACTCGGTCCTGAAATGAAATCAACAGGTGAAGTTTTAGGTGTCGGCAAAAACCTTATTGAAGCACTGTTCAAAGGGCTTGTATCTGCCGGATTTAAAACCGATTTCCATTCAAAAGATGAGCATGGTGTACTCATTACAGTTACAAAGCAAGACAGATTTGAAATAGTAGGACTTGCCAAAAAGCTTGATGATTTAGGTGCTAAAATTTGGGCAACACCTGAAACAGCAAAAGCAATTGAAAGTTTAGGTATTAAAGTAAATATTGTTAACAAGCTTCGTGAAGATAATTCGATTATGGAGCTTGTTGAATCAGGTCAGCTTGACTACATTGTATATACCGGCAAGAGTGATAAAAACTCAATTGCAGATTACATCAAACTTCACAACAGAGCAAATCAGCTTGGAATTGCAACAATTACATCACTTGACACAGCAAATGCCGTGGCAGATATTATTGCTTCACGCTATAAAGAAACAAATACCGAACTTGTAGATATAAACTTTATGAGAAAAGAAAAAGGAATTCTCAAGTTTTCAAAAATGCAAGGCACGGGTGACGATTACATATTCTTTAACAACCAGTGCGGCATTATCACCTGCCCTGAAAGCTTTGCAATTGAATTTTGTGACAGGCACAAAGGAATCGGCGGTGACGGCATAGTTCTTATTGAAAACAGTGAAATTGCAGATGCAAAAATGCGCATATTTAACCTTGACGGAAGTGAGGGCAAAATGGCAGGTAATTCAATTAGATGTGTCGGCAAATACCTTTATGATAACGGTTTTGTTAAAAAAGATAAAATCACTGTTGAAACAGCATCAGGTGTTAAAGTTTTAAAACTTTTCACAAGGGACGGCAAAGTATCATCAGCCAAAGTTTCAATGGGAAAAGCCGAGCTTAACCCTGCCAAAATTCCTGTTTCTGTCAGCGGTGACAGAGTAATAAATCACCCTGCCGAAATCGGCGGAAAAGAATATAATATTACTTGCTGTGCAGTCGGCAATCCGCACTGTGTAGTATTTGTTGACAATGTTGATAAAATTAACATTGAAAGCATTGGCCCGCAATTTGAAACAGCGCCTATTTTCCCGGAAAGAGTTAATACGGAATTCGTAAGGGTAGTTAATTCAAAAACGCTGAAAATGCGTGTATGGGAGCGAGGAAACGGTGAAACACAGGCGTGCGGCACAGGTGCTTGCGCAGCAGTCATTGCAGCAGTAGAAAACGGATATTGCAGCAAAGACGAAGATATTACAGTCAAAGTAAAAGGCGGCGACTTAATAGTTAATTATTCAGATAACGGTGTAACCCTAACCGGCGACTGCAACCTTGTATATAAAGGCGAAATTGAATACTAAACGCCAAAAGTCTCTTATTTAAAATAAGAGGCTTTTGATATGTCTTCATAAAAAAAGGACTTCACACTAATGTGTGAAGTCCTCAGCGTGTAGAAAAAGTCAAATAATAAATTTCTACACGCTGGTAGATTTCGAGAAAGTGAGATAAATTTTGTATTTTGTGAGTGGGAGCTGTACGATGGTACTGCCCCCGAACAAAAGACAAAAAGCGCCAAAAATAGCTTGGACTCGATGTCCAAGCTATTTTTCACAATCCCTCCGAGTGCAACAAGTTGCACCCACCTCCCTTTGCAAGGGAGGCAAAAAAATTTATTTATTTTATTTGGCGCGCTTTAGCCACTTTATCGACAGTTTAAGGACTTCACACAATGTGTGAAGTCCTTAAATATTGAATAAAGATTATTCAGCGTCTTCTGCTTCTTCGCTTTCAGCTTCTGCATCAGCATTTGGCTTAGGAAGAAGTTCTTTCATTGAAAGAGAAACTCTCTTCTTATCAAAGTCAATTTCAGTAATTCTTACATCAACTTCATCACCGACTTTAAGTACATCGGCAGGTGTGTTGATTCTTTCCCAAGAAATCTGGCTGATGTGGATAAGACCGTCAATACCAGGAATGATATTAGCGAAAGCACCGAATGATGCAAGACCTACAATCTTAGCCTTACAATCAGTGCCAACAGGATAATCTCTCTTCAAGATTTCCCATGGATTATCCTCAAGCTTCTTGAAGCCAAGAGAAATTTTTCTTGTTTCAGGGTCAAGCTTCTTAATTGTAACCTCAACAGTATCGCCAACATTAACAACCTCTGATGGATGCTTGATTCTGTTCCAAGAAAGCTCACTGATATGAATCATACCGTCCATACCACCGATGTCAACAAAAGCACCATAGCTTGTTAAAGACTTAACTGTACCTGTGAGCTTTTGACCTTCTTCAAGTGTAGCCCATAATGCATCCTGCTGTGCCTTCTTTTCTTCGTTAGCAACAACCTTGATTGAACCTACTGCGCGGCGTCTTGCCGGGTTGATGTCAATAATTCTGAAACGAACTGTTGTACCCTTAAGGATGTCAAGCTCCTGATTTCTAGGAACGCCTGTTTGAGATGCAGGAACAAACACTCTGCTTCCCTTGGTTACAACTACAACGCCACCCTTAACAACTGCTGATACAACACCTTCAAGAATTTCGTCGTTTTCTTTTGCCTTAACAATGTCTTCCCATCCCTGGAATGCATCCACAAGCTTCTTAGAAAGCTTAAGAACGCCTTCGCTGTCATCAGTTTTCATAATAACAAGGCTGAGCTTGTCACCGATTGAAACTGCTTCACTTGGGTCATTGATTGGCTGAGCAGAAAGGTCTTCAAGTGCGATAACACCTGTTTGCTTTCTTCCGTCAACATCAACGAACACCTCAGTAGGGGTGATGTTAACAACAGTACCTGTTACAACTTTGCTGTTTTCATCTTCTCTGAATGATTCTTCAAGCATTTCTTCGAAGGTTGCTTCACCATCAGCAGATGCATTGACAGCAGCCTCAGCGGCCTTATCAGCGGTTTCTGCTGTCTCCGCAGCTGTTGCAGCTACTTCAACTTCCTTTTCAATTTTTTCTTCGGACATGGTTTTTAGTACCTCCTTGATAATTACCGAGGGTGTCGAAGCCCCGGCAGTAACACCAACATAGCTGTAATTGCTTAAATCAATGTTTTTAAGTTCCTGCGATGTTTCAATAAGAAAAGTATCCGCATTCGCCTTGCAAACATCCCTAAGCTTACAGGTATTGGATGAATGCCTACCGCCGATTACAATCATAGCGTCTGCTTTTTTGGAAAGTTCCAACGCTTCTTCCTGCCTATCAGCTGTGGCATTACATATTGTACTATAAATTTTGCAATTTGTATATAGTTTTTTTATTATTTTTTCGCATTTTTTCCATTCTTTTAGCGAAAAAGTTGTTTGAGAAACGCAAATTACCGAATTTTCACTCGAATTTGGCAATTTTTTGATAATGTTTTCAAGCTCGTCTTCATTTTTAAAAACAAAGCTTTCACCTTTGCAATAAGAGCGAATACCTAAAACTTCAGGGTGGTTTTCATCACCTGCAATAAGTGTAATTGTATTTTCCGGCTGTTCGGATACAATTTTATGAATTTTTAAAACAAAAGGGCAAGTGGCATTTATGAAATTAACTTTATCATTTTCTGCCTTATCTATAACTTCTTTTTCTACACCGTGGGTTCTTATAACCACAGTATAACCCTCGGGACATTCACTTACATCATCAATAATTTTAACACCCTTGCTAATTAAATCATCAACAAGCTGCTGATTATGAATAATCGGGCCGAGTGTACAAACCTTTTTACCCTTGGCAAGCAAATCGTAAACAAGATTAACCGCTCTGTCAACACCAAAGCAAAAACCTGCTGTTTTAGCAAGATTAACCTGCATTTTTTTCAGCCTCCCAAAGTTCAGTAATTCTGCCCATTACCATATTGGCTGCTTCTTTAATCTCACTTGGCAAAACATCATCACCATTTAAACCGAGTTCACTGTTTTTAATAAGCTTACCGTAAGATACGGTAACCTGCTTACCTGCTTTGATTTTACCGTCACAGCAAATTGCAACCGGTAATATATCGGCACCCGTAGCTTTTGCAATTACGGCAACACCTGCTTTTGCCCTTTGCGGAACTCCGTTTTTATCCTTAATTCTTCTGCCCTCCGGGCAAATTGCCATAACATGACCTTCGTTAAGGATTTTTTCACCGTATTCAATAGCCGAGGTATCACCCTTGCCTCTTCTTACAGGGAAGCTGTACATATGAGTCATAAACCAAGCGGCAATAGGATTTTCAAAAAGTTCTGCCTTTGCCATAAAATGAAGCGGCGGAATATTCTTTGAGCAAGCAACAAATATTGGGTCAAGCGCGCAAGTATGGTTAATAGCAACTATGTACTTTGTGCCTTTTGGCGGCACATTTTCAAGACCTTTAATTTTAAGCTTAAATGCGAGCTTGACAAAGGGCCTGAACACAACTTTAATAAAATTATATAATTTGTAATGTTTTATCTGCGAGTAATCAAATTCTTTCAATTTACATATGCTCCTTTATAATTTTTACAATAAGTGCAATTGATTCATCAAGAGTAAGCTCTGATGTGTCTGCAATAACCGATTCTTCACTTGGCTTAAGCGGAGCAATTTCCCTGTGTGAATCATTATAATCACGCTCATTAACATCACTTAATACATCTTCATATTTTACATTTTCGCCTTTTTCAATAAGTTCCTTATATCTTCTTTGCGCGCGGCATTCGGCAGATGCAGTAAGAAAAATTTTACATTCAGCTTTTGGCAAAACAACCGTGCCTATATCACGCCCATCCATAATAACATTATTGTTTTTTGCAATATCTCTTTGAAGGTCAAGCAAAAATTCCCTTACCTTTGGAATAGCAGATACTTTTGACGCACCCATTGAAATTTCAGGTGTGCGAATATAAGCTGATACTTCTTCCCCATTCAAATAAACACATTGTGTACCGTTTTCAAATCCGAGCTTTACATCAATGCTTTCAAGCATTTTAATTACTGCGTCTTTATCATCAATAATACCGTTTCTAACAGCACTGAGTGCAATTGTGCGGTATAATGCACCTGTATCCACATAAATAAATCCAAGCTCTTTAGCCGCACCCTTACTTATAGTAGATTTGCCTGCACCGGCAGGCCCGTCAATAGCAACATTTATCATATTAGTTTCCATAGCCTTTCTGTAATAATCACATATTATCGGCACATAATACAGCGGTAGAAAATGCAATTTGCAAATTAAAGCCGCCTGTATATGCATCCACATCTATAATTTCTCCTGCGAAATACAAATTATCAATTATTTTTGAACACATAGTTTTAGGATTGATTTCCTTAACGCTGACGCCGCCGCAAGTGATAATTGCTTCATCAATCGGGCGAAAATTGCTGATTGTGACATAAAAATTCTTGATTAAATCTACAAGAGCAAGCCTTTGCTGCCTTGTAATTTGGTTCACCTTTTCACCGGGTGATATGCCGCTTAATGAAACTATAACAGGAATAAGCTTTTTCGGCAATAGTTTTGAAAGAGAATTAACAAAATCTTTATTAGAAAATTCTTCAAAATCACGACAAATGCGTTTATCAAGGGTATTAAAATCAAGTGCCGGCTTTAAATCAATTTTAATTTTATATTTCTTTTTACCCATATTTTTTATATGGCTTGAAGCAGATAATATAACCGGTCCCGAAACACCGAAATGAGTAAATATCATTTCACCGAAATCGGAATAAATTGCCTTTTCATCTTCAAAAAGTGTAATTTCTATATTTTTTAGTGACAAGCCCTGAAGTTTAGGAATAAAATTATTGGAACATTCAAGCGGAACAAGGCTCGGCTTTGGCGGCACAATTGTATGCCCTGCCGATTTGGCAAGAATATATCCGTCGCCCGTCGAACCTGTTAAGTGATAGCTTTTGCCGCCTGTGCAAAGGCAAACTTTGTCACATTCAATCTTGCTTTTATCTTCAAGCACAACTGAATTTATTTTATTATTGTTAAATTCAAATGCTTTAGCTGTGCCTTGAATTATTTTCACGCCTGAATTTTTAGCATAATTTACAAGGGCATCAACAATATCGACAGCTTTATCACTTACCGGAAACACTCTGTTGCCCCTTTCTATTTTAAGCGCAACACCAAGTTCTTCAAACAAAGCCATTGTATCATAAGGCATAAAGTTTGAAAAAGCGGAATACAAAAAGCGTGGGTTTGTAGGCACATTTGAAATTAAATCATCAAGCTCAAAACTTGCGTTTGTTACATTGCACCTGCCCTTGCCCGTAATCATAAGCTTTCTGCCGCATCTGTTCATTTTTTCGATTATTACAACATCATTGCCCTTTTCGGCAGATTTAGCGGCGCATAAAAGTCCTGCCGCACCGCCGCCGATTATTACAATTTTTGACATAAATTATTCTTCCTCTAATTCGGCAAGTTCCAAAGATGTACTTTCCCACTTTTCGTAAAGTTCATCCCTGTGTTTTGAAAGTTCATCAATTTTTGAAGTGTACTCCATCAACTTTTCATACTCTGCCGATGAAAGCTTGCTTTCGTAATCTGCAATTTCAACTTCGCTTTGCTCAATTTCATCTTCAAGGCGTTTTAAAAGAGTATTAAGCTTTCTTAAATTGCTTTGCCTTTCTTTTTTTAATTTATAATCATTTACTTTCGGCTTTTTCTTTTCAACCTTTTCTTCCGCTTGAACATATCTGTGCTCGCTGTAATCATCATAATTTCCGAGGAAATTGTTACATCCTTCAGGTGTAAGCTCAACAATTCTTGTAGCAAGCTTATTTATAAAATACCTATCGTGAGACACAATAAGCATAGTTCCGCTGTAATTAAGCAAGGTATTTTCAAGTTCCTCGCGTGAAAAAGCGTCAAGATGGTTTGTAGGTTCATCAAGTAAAAGAAAGTTATATCCGCCAAGCATAAGTTTTAAAAGTGCAACCCTTGCACGCTCGCCGCCTGAGCAAACATCAAGTTTTCTGTAAACTTCCTCTCCCTTAAAAAGAAATGCCGCAAGTGCGTTTCTAACCTTTGTTTCCGTCATAAAGGGATACGCACTCCATACTTCATCAATAATGGTTTTACTTAAATCAAGCTTTGCTTGAACCTGGTCAAAATACCCTGTCATAAGGCTTGCACCGAATTTGAAAGTACCGTCATCCCTGCTCAAATCACCCATAAGAATTTTAAGAAGTGTGGTTTTGCCGCATCCGTTATCGCCAAGAAGAAATACGCGTTCTCCCCTTTTAACATTAAAGCTTGCATTTTCAAAAACGGTATGATTTCCAAATGATTTTTTAAGCGAAGTAACCTGCAAAACATCCTCACCCGAAACACATTTAGGTGTAAAATCAAATCTGATTTTATCAAGCTTTTTATCGGGAATAACAAGCTGTTCTTTTATTCTTTCAATAACTTTTTCTTTGCTTTCGGCAGTTTTGATATTTTTTTCCCTGTTCCACTGCCTTTGCTGTGCAATGATACCTTCAAGTCGCTCGATCTCTTTCATATCATTTTCGTATTTTTCTTCAATAGCCTTTTGCTCGGCTTCTTTTTTCACAAGGAATTCGGAATAATTGCCTTTGTATGAGCGAATCTTTTTATTTTCAAGTTCAATTGTTTTATTGGTTACACGGTCAAGAAAATATCTATCGTGCGAAATAATAAGGCACGCGCCGTTAAAATTCTTCAAAAAATCTTCAAGCCAGGCTATTGCACTGATATCAAGATGATTGGTAGGTTCATCAAGCAAAAGAAAATCTGCTTTTGATAAAAGAAGCTTTGCAAGTATGAGCTTTGATTTTTGCCCACCGGAAAGTTTTGAAGTCGGTTTATCAAAATCTTCCTCGCAAAAACCAAGGCCCAAAAGAGCAGAGCGAGTCATCGACTTATAAGTAAGCCCGCCGTTTTGCGTAAATTCGTTAGTTAAATAATCCTGCCTGTCAATAAGTTCTTTTGAATGATTTGTTTTAAGCTTTTCGCTCAAATCATCAAGTTCAAGCTCCATTTCAATCAAATCACTGTACACACTTACAAGTTCATTCCAAATAGTTTTATCATTTGAACAGGTGTGCTGCTCCATATAACCCAAAGTGGCATTTTTAGAAATAAAGCAATTGCCGCTGTCGGCAGTATATTCGCCGGTGATTATTTTAAAAAGCGAAGTTTTGCCTGCACCGTTCACACCGACAAAACCCACTTTATCTTTTTCCCCAATATCAAATGAAAGGTTTGAAAAAAGCGTGTTTTCACCAAAAGAAAGTGTTAAATTTTGAACATCTAAAATATTCATAACTGTTTCTCCAAAATTATTGTTTTTATTTTACACTATTTTTGATTGAAAGTATAGTGATTTTTTGATATTATATAAATATAAATAGAATCTATATATAAAGCGTATAGATTTTTATGGAATTTCAGAGGTAAAATTAAAATGGATATTTTAAAGCTATCGCCTGTATTTAAAGATTATATTTGGGGCGGCACAAGACTTAAAACAGATTTTGGATTTAAAAGTAATTTAGATATTTTGGCTGAGGGCTGGATGCTTTCCTGCCATAAGGACGGAATGAACACAATTGACGGCGGCGAATATGACGGACAGACGCTTGAAAGTGTTATTGAAAAAGAGGGTAAAGAAAAGCTTGTAGGCACACGAAGCTTAGACTTTCCTTATTTCCCTGTTCTTATTAAATTGATTGACGCTAAAGATAATTTATCAATCCAAGTACATCCCGATAATGAATATGCAAAAAGAGTTGAGCATGAATTCGGCAAAACTGAAATTTGGTATGTAATTGACGCAACCGACGATGCACAGCTTGTTTACGGTTTTAAAAATAAAATCAGCAAAGAGGAATTCAAAAAAGCAATAGAAGAAAACACGCTTCTTGATGTACTCAACACAGTTAAGGTTAAAAAGGGCGATTTATTCTTTATTGAAGCCGGAACCGTACACGCAATAGGCAAAGGTGTTTTAATTGCTGAAATTCAGCAAAATTCAAACTCAACTTACAGGGTTTATGACTACGGCAGAATAGGAAAAGACGGAAAACCGAGAGAACTTCATATTAAAAAAGCAGTTGATGTATCTGTTACCGAGCCGCCAAAATATGACATTAAACCTATGGGTGAAACTGTTAAGGCAGACGGTTATGATTCAACACTTCTTACAAAATGTGATTTATTTACTGTAAACCATTATGATGTAAATGAAAAACTCACACTTGAAACAGATGAAAAATCATTTAATCATATACTTGTTATTAACGGAAACGGCAATATTAACGAAAAAGAATTAAATAAGGGTGACAGCTTCTTTGTTCCGGCAGGATACGGAAAATACGAAATCGCCGGAAATTGCGAAATAATTGTAACTAACATTTAAAAAATTCAAAAATAATGAATAAAAGTCATTAGCAGTATCATACTACTAATGACTTTTATTTTTGAGGTGATAAAAATGAAGATAGTTAACATTATTACACTTATATTAAATATCATAGGCGGAATAAATTGGGGACTTATCGGTCTTTTCAAATTTGATTTAGTAGCCTGGATATGCGGCGGTCAGGATTCTGTATTTGCAAGAATTATTTACAGCCTTGTAGGCCTTTCCGCTATTTGGTGCATAAGCTTACTTTTTTCAAACAAAACAGTTGAAGAATAAAACAAGGCGAACAGTGTCTGCCCTACACTGTTCGCCCTTATTCTATTATTTTACATATTGAAGCTGAAGTTCACCCTTTGAATTAAAAGAAGTTTTGATTTTTTTTGTTGCCTGCTGTCCGTCTTTAAATTCAGCAGTAACGGTAATGGTATCCCCTTCAAGTTTTTCAAACGGGGTATCAGGATTTTTAAGTAATGTATCAGTTGCATTTTCATTATCATACCATAATGCATCTTCGTTAAGTTCTTTTTGCAAATCATCAGCATTAACGGTTATTTTTCTGTCATACTTAAATATTTCATCGTGAAGCTTTTTATTTGTAAGGGTAATCACCTGTTTATCTTTTCTTGTACCGGAAGAAAATGAGTAAAGCTCTGTATTTTGAGAATTAGTGCCAAAATATTTTGATAAATCACGGCTTTTCGCAATTTCATTATAAATTGCTTTTACTTCATTCTCTTTCGCATCTTCAAGGGTAGATACATATTTATCCTGCTCATCTTTTGTCAGTTCAATATCAACATAATAATTGCCTTTTTTCATTTGTGAAAAATACAAATCGTTATTTGTAAATTCAAAATAGCCTTTTTCACTTTCAAAAGTAACTTTTTTAATATTTGCATTTTTATCAATATTAAATCCTACGCTATTATCATATGAAATCTGCACATCACCGTTGACCTTTTCCACTCTCAATTTATACGACGGAAAGCTTAATACATCGTTTGAAAGGGTTGCTCTTTCTTCAACCTTACCGTTATCCTGTGCATAAGCCACTATGTTAAATGAATGGTCTGAAATTTTTGCAGATGATGCTTGTGTTGTAGCAGACATTTTATCACGCGTCATTCCATATGAGCCTACTCCCATTAAAACCGCAAGTGCAAGCGTACAGCTTAAAATCGGTTTTAAAAGAGATTTTGCCGATTTTCTTTTCGGTTCTTCAATTTTCGCTTGAAGTCTGGTTTTCATATACACATCAGGTTTAATATCATCTATGGCTTCTTTTATAATCTTTTTTTCGTCAGTCATTGCTGTATTCCTCCAATTCGTTTTTCAACAGTTCTCTGCCCCTTTTAAGCCGCATTTTAATGGCAGACTTAGAAAGGGATAGCGTGGTGGCTATCATTTCAACTGTGTAATCCTCATAATAATATAGGAAAAGAACTGTTTTATACTTAGTGTCAAGTTTTAAAAGTTTATCTCTGACATCAAGTTTTCTTTCATCAAAAGGTTCGTCACCCAAAATTTCATCATTTAACGGCAAAACCTTTCGCCTTGAAGATTTTAAAAAGTCCTTACACTGATTTACTGTTGTTTTGATAAGCCACGCTTTTTTATGCTCACTGCTTTTGAAAGTAGGGCTTTTATACAGCAGTTTGATAAAGACTTCCTGTAATATATCCTCACTTTCGTCTTTATCTGCTGTATGTAGGAAGGCTATTTTATAGAGCATATCTGCATACAAATCATAAGCAGAGTTAAACTCCGTTTCTTTTTCTTTGTCCAACCTTATTCCCCCTTTCATACATAACACGAATCAAACACCGCCGCGGTCACAAAAAAGAAAAAATAAAAGGTCGGATATCCGACCTTTTATTATAATAACTTATTATTTTACATCTACAAACCAACCGTTAAGTGTTAAGCATTTTGACATTTTCTTTTCACTAAATGCTTTGCAGAAATCATATCCGGCACCGCCTTCGGCAAGGATAGGTGTGAGCTTACCGTCTGCGAGTTCCTTATAAACTTTATCAACACTTTCTTTAACAGCTTTTTCTTCGTCTGTGTTTTCGCCAAGACCGTCAACATAAATACCGTCTGTTGCGCAGTTAGCGGATATAACCGCACCGCCGTTAAAGTTTTCAAGGCAATCCTTTACAGCTTCGCCATAGTTTTTAACTACTGCATACGCTTGGTCACTGTGAGTAACACCTGCGGCAGCTACGCTTGGGCTTGAATCAAATTTAGATTTTGCGGTGTATACCGATTCTGCCTTATCATTACCGCCGGCAAAAGCAAGAGTTACACCCTCGTCAAACATCTTTTCAGGAATTGCGGCATAGCGGTCAACCATATCAAATGTTGTATTCCAATAATACTCATTTTCAAGCAACACACCGGCACCGATACCGTAAGTATCTTTATTTTCCCAATGAGAGAACATATAACCCTTTTTAGGAATAGCGGCACTGATTTCAACCTTATCGCCCTCAACATAATATCCTGCGCCGGTTGATTCACCGTTTCCGCCCTCGCCTGTTACAACTTTAACTTCAAATGTAGGAGTATCAACCTGCTTATAAACAGGGGTAAGCTTAACATCCTTATCTGTTACATTTACCTTGGTTGAATTTGCGTTAATATCCTCAACAGCACTTTCGTCATTAGTTTCCCAATGGTCAAATACTGTATAAGCTGTTGTAGGAGCAGGAGCAGTTACATCTACACTGCTGTTTTCTGCAACAAACTGCTGTGAATAAGTACCTTTACCGTCTGCCGTTAAAACATTAACGCCATACTGCTTACCTTCTGCATCTTTATATGTAGCTGTAATTGTACAGTCACATTTTTCAACAAGAAGGTTCATTGAAGATTTTGTTTTTGAAGAAATGTTAACTTTTTTATCCTTAACACCCTTTGTATTACTCTTAACTTCCCATTTATCAAACACCTTACCCTTAGGAGCAGGGTCAGCTGTAACAGTTACATTAGAACCGTCGGTATAAGTTCCGCTGCCGATACCATTTTCAACCTTAACAGTGTAAGTATCCTTGCCTTTAACTTCTGATATTTTTTTATAACATGCAGTAAGAGTAAAGCTGTAATCATAACTAAGAAGCGGTGAATCATAATCTGCCCAATCAAGTGTTACAGGAATACCGAGTTCATCAGCCGCAGCTGCTGCGCCCTGTGCAAAGCCTGCACCGTAATTAGCTGAATTTTTGCTGTTATACTGGCCAAAATAGCCAAGCTGTGTATTACCCGTTTTAACTGCAATGTAACCTGCAAGGTAACCGCTTTGAAGATTGTCAAATGAAACACACATTACATTTTTTACAAAATGGTCAGTTTTATCACTTGCCGAATGAGGAATACCGTCAACTAAAACGAAATTGATTTCAGGATATGTATTTGCAATTTCATAAGCAATAACTTCAAATTTTTCACCCGGAAAAATAACATATTTAGCACCGTTATCCTGGGCAAGTTTAACATATTTATCAACATTATCCGATGTAAGCTCGCCGTTTTCATCAAGCACAGGTTGATAATAGCGGGCTGACATACCGTTTTCGCTTGCGTAAGAATTTATACCGTCCCAAGCACTTTGATTGTAACCTTTATCACTGACGGTACCGCCATCAGTAATAAGTACAATATCATTAGTTATTTGTTTTTGCTTTGTACAGCCTGCCATAGCAAAAATGCTACTTACAACAAGTACAACACAAAGAAGCACAGAAATTGCCTTTTTCATAGCTTTCCTCCAATAAAAGAAAAATGTTCCAAATAAGTACTTAAATATAATAACAAATAAATTTAAATATTGCAATAGCAATATTGATTTAAAAAATAAAAAACATTATAATAAGGATATATTTTGAAGTAAAAGGAACAATTATGGAAAATTTACATTATAAAAACGACAAGCTGTTTATTCTTGACCAAAGATTATTGCCGAATGAAGAAAAATGGATTGAAATCAAAAATAAAGAAGATGCATACGAAGCTATACAAACTTTGGCTGTAAGAGGTGCGCCTGCAATAGGTATTTTTGCCGGCTACTCAATGGCTCTTTTTTCAAAAAAGAACGATATATATAAATTAAAAGAATATTTGGATTCTTCACGCCCGACAGCAGTAAATTTAAGCTGGGCAACTCAAAGGATTATCGCAGCTTACGAAAGCGGTAAAGACCTTATTCAAGAAGCGATTGACATACATAATGAAGATATTGAAATGTGCAGAAAAATAAGCGAGTACGGTTTATCTCTTTTAAATGACGATGACGGAGTACTGACTCATTGCAATGCAGGAGAACTTGCCACAAGCAAATACGGCACAGGGCTTGGTCCGCTCATTTTGGGCAAGGAAAAAGGATACAATTTCAAAGTATATTCAGATGAAACAAGGCCACTTTTGCAGGGTGCAAGATTAACATCATATGAGCTTGAAAAAGCAGGAATTGATGTCACCGTCATTTGTGATAACATGGCAGGATATGTAATGAAAGAAGGGCTTATAAACGCAGTATTGGTAGGCTGTGACAGGGTTGCGGCAAACGGTGATGTGGCAAATAAAATAGGCACAAGCAGTGTGGCAGTACTTGCAAAATATTATAATATACCTTTTTATGTTTTAGGCCCGTATTCAACAGTAGATTTCAACTGCAAAACGGGAAAAGACATAAAAATTGAAATGCGCGACGGCGACGAAATAAAGAAGAAATATTTTAAAAAACCGACTGCGCTTAATGAAACAAAATGCTTAAACCCGGCATTTGATGTTACGGACAATTCTTTAATAACTGCAATAATTACAGATAAAGGGATTGCCAAAGCACCGTTTGATAAAAGCTTAAAGGAGTTACTCAAATGATTAGATTTTTCGGCGGAAAAGTATTAACGCTTAATAATAATTTTGATATAACAACTGATGAAGTATGGGTGGATAAGAACAAAATAGTATATGTAGGCCCTGAAAAAAAAGGCGGCAAATTTGAGCGTGAAATCAATTTAAACGGTAATTTGCTTATGCCTACATTTAAAAATGCACACACCCACAGTGCTATGACTTTCGGCAGAAGTTACAGTGATGATTTACCGCTTGACAGATGGTTAAATGAAAAAATTTTTCCGATTGAAGCAAAGCTTGAAAGTGAGGATATATATCACCTTTCAAAACTTGCTTTTTTGGAATATTTAACAAGCGGAACAAGTGCTTGCTTTGATATGTACTATTTTCCCGAAAGTATGGCAAGAGCAAGCGTTGATTTCGGCTTCAGGACAGTTATGTGCGGCGCTGTAAATAATTTTAAAGAATCGGTAGAAAAGCTTGAAGAATACTACAAAACATACAATAATTATAATGAACTTATCAGCTACCGGCTTGGCTTTCACGCTGAATATACAACAAAAAGAGAAATACTTGAAGGCATAAGCGAACTTGCACAAAAATATAAAGCACCAGTTTTCACACATTCAAGTGAAACAAAAAGTGAGGTTGAGGGTTGCATTGAAAGATATAGCAAAACGCCGACAGAACTTTTTGAAGAAATAGGATTATGGAACTGGGGCGGCGGCGGATACCACAGCGTATGGCTCAGTGATAATGATTTACAAATTTACAAGAAACGAGGACTTTGGGCAATAATAAATGCCGGCTCAAATTCAAAGCTTGCATCGGGCATATGCGATGTTCAAAAAATGAGTAATATGGGCATAAATTTAGCAGTTGGAACAGATGGGCCGAGTTCCAACAATGCACTTGATATGTTTAGAGAAATGTATTTAATAAGTGTACTGCAAAAGCTCAAATATAATGATGCCGCCGCTATGGATGCAAACGGAATACTAAAAGCGGCAACATCAGGTTCTGCAAAATGTATGGGGCTTACCGATTGCGACTGCATTGCCGAGGGTAAGCTTGCCGATTTGATGATAATTGACCTTGAAAGGCCAAATATGCAGCCTATTAACAACATTACTAAAAATCTTGTTTATTCAGGTTCAAAAGATGATGTTAAAATGACAATGATTAACGGAAAAATTCTTTATGAAAACGGTGAATTTGTAAATATTGATAAGGAAGAAATATACGCAAAAGCGCAAGAAATATGCAACAGATTAAAAAATTAAGCATAAAAAAAGCGTCACAATCATAAATGATTGTGACGCTTTTTTTATACATTTATTTTTCTTCATCATTCTTCTTTTTGCTTGTAAGCTTATTAAGAAGATATGTTACAAGAACAACTACACCGATAACGATGAAAATACCGAGCATACCGAAAAGTACAACAGGAAGTGAAGTTTTCCAGCTGTCAGCGTGAATTGCCATTGTAAAAGTAGTAATAAGTGCAACTAATAAATTATACATATCCACGCCCCCTTATTTAGCAACAAGTGTCAAGATAAGACCGCCTGCGATAACAGATGCAATCTGACCTGATACATTTACTGAAATTGACTGCATAAGAAGGAAGTTTTGATTATCCTCCTTAAGTCCCATTTGGTTAACTACACGGCCACTCATTGGGAATGCCGAAATACCTGCTGCACCAATCATAGGATTGATTTTCTTTTCTTTCGGTAAGAAAAGGTTGAGGAATTTGGCAAAGAGTACACCGCCGATGGTATCGAATACAAAAGCAACAAGGCCAAGACCGAGAATAAGAAGAGTTGCCGGTTTAACGAACTCTTCATAATGCATTTGACCTGCCACGGTGATACCGAGAAGAATTGTAATAATATTAGCGAATGAGTTTTGCGCTGTTTCAGAAAGGTTATTAAGAACACCGCATTCCCTAATGAGATTACCGAACATAAGGAAACCTACAAGAGCAACTGATTTAGGTGCTACAAGACCTGCGATAACGGTAACAACAATCGGGAAAAGAATTTTGGTTGTTTTTGAAACTTCGCCCGGGTTATATTTCATTCTGATTAAACGCTCTTTTTTAGTTGTAACAGCCTTGATAACAGGCGGCTGAACAATAGGAACAAGAGCCATATACGAATATGCGGCAACCATAATAGCACCGATATATTTTGAGCCGAGTTCGTTTGCTACGAAAATAGATGTAGGGCCGTCTGCCGCACCGATAATAGCGATAGAAGCAGCGTCATTTATATCAAAGAAGAAGCTTGCTACGAAGAAGGTAAAGAATATACCAAACTGTGCAGCGGCACCGAAAAGCATAAGCCACGGATTTTTAAGAAGCGGGCCGAAATCAATCATAGCACCGATACCAATAAACAGCAAAAGCGGGAAAAGCTCATTTGCAATACCTGCATCATAAAGCACGCTGATAGGCCCTGCCTCTGCCCCCGGCTGAGTAATAGCACCTGACCAAGGAAGGTTAACTAAAATTGTACCGAAGCCCATTGGTAAAAGAAGTGTTGGTTCCATCTGTTTGCCGATTGCAAGATAAATGAGAAGTCCGCCGACTGCCCACATAAGCACCATTTGCCATTTGGTTTCACCGATATTGGAAAACAAATTAGCGAATTCTTGCAAAACAGATACTTTTAAAAGTAGTGTTTCCATATTTTTCTCCTTAAAATTAAAATAAAAATAACGACACCTTTATCGCTTTCGATAAAAGTCTCGTTATAACTGAAAAATGTTCAGCACGGTGCAGACCGGGTTTCCCGTCTTGACGACCTGCACAACATTTGCAAAGCAAATGCTAACTACTCCCTTTTTTCAAAAACATTATAGTATAAAAAAAGCAAAATGTCAAAACTTATTTTGCTTTTGTTTCACAATAAAGGCAACGATATGTTCCGCTGTCATCCGTAAGAGTAAAGATGTGGTCAATATCTTCATTATTGCAAATGCAACGCGGATTTGAGCATTTGATTACATTAGTAAGCCTTTTTGGCAAAGAAAGAGTTTTTTTCTCAACACTCTTTCCGTTTTTAATTACATTTACGGTAATATTTTTATCAATATAGCAAAGTACATCAAGATTTATATCAATCAGCTCATTTATCTTGATTATATCTTTAGCTCCCATTTTTTCACTTTTAGCATTTTGAATAATTGCCACTTGGCATTTAAGCTTATCAAGGTGAAGCGTATTATAAACCTGCATTCCCTTGCCTGCTGTGATATGGTCAAAAACAATACCGTTTTCTATTTCATCAATTTTCATTATAACGTACCTGCCCATTCAAGAAGAGTTTTAATCAATGCCATTCTTACATACTTGCCGTTAAGAGCCTGAACAAAATACTTTGCTCTCGGGTCATCATCAACCTCGGTAGCAATTTCATTTACTCTCGGAAGCGGATGCATAATAGTTAAATCCTCTTTTGCAGTATTAAGCTTTTCAAGGTCAAGAATAAATGCATCCTTAACTTTAAGGTATTCATCCTCTGAAAAGAAGCGTTCGCGCTGAACTCGTGTCATATAAAGAACATCAAGTTGCGGCATAGCCTCCTCCATAGTTTCAACCTCTTTATATTCACTGCCGGATTTATCCAAAATATCGGTTTTAATATAATCGGGAATGGCAAGTTCCTTAGGTGCAATAAGAATAAACTTAACATTGCTGTATCTTGACATAGCTTTGATGAGTGAATGAACCGTTCTGCCAAATTTAAGGTCACCGCAAAGGCCGACAGTCATATTATCAAGCCTGCCCTTTTCTCTGAAAATAGTTAAAAGGTCGGTAAGAGTTTGAGTTGGGTGTGAATGGCCGCCGTCACCGGCATTTATAATAGGCACACCGCTTTTAAAGCTCGCAACTCGCGGCGCTCCCTCAAGCGGATGGCGCATAGCTATAATATCAGCATAGCAAGATACCATCCTGACTGTATCTTCAACTGTTTCGCCCTTGGTTGCAGATGATGAACCTGCATTGGAAAAGCCGAGTACATTTCCACCGAGTTCCATCATTGCGGCTTCAAATGAAAGGCGTGTTCTTGTTGACGGTTCAAAAAAAAGCGTAGCAAGCTTTTTACCGTCACATATGTGTGAATATTTTTCTTTATTATTGATAATATCAATTGCTGTTGCGATTATGTTATCAATTTCATCAAGTGATAAATCTGTTGTATCAAGCAAATGTCTCATTTTAACACTTCCTTTCAATTACTTTTAGCACCGTTTACTGCAAGATAAGCCTTAATTCTGTCAACATTTTCACGGTTTGATTCATCTTCTTCAAGATATTCAATAATATCATAAACATCAACTACCGAATATACAGGGAAGCCGAATTCATCACTCACTTCAGCCATAGCGCTCTTTTCGGTTTTGCCTTTTTCCTTACGGTCAACCATTACAAATGTAGCAGAAACCTTAACACCGTCAAGCTTTGAAAGAATTGCCATACTTTCCCTGATAGCTGTACCCGCTGTGATGACATCTTCAACTATTACAACTTCTTCGCCGGGTTGTGGCTTGTAGCCGACGAATACACCGCCTTCACCGTGGTCTTTTTCTTCCTTACGGTTAAAGAAAAACGGTACATCAAGTCCGTCTTTTGCAAGTGCTACCGCAACTGAAACAGCAATAGGAATTCCCTTATATGCCGGCCCGTAGAGAACGGTTTTTTTGTTTCCTACTTTTTCAAAATATGCTTTTGCGTAAAATTCGCCGAGCTTTTGAATTTGCTCACCTGTTTTAATATCGCCGGCATTGATGAAATATGGAATTTTTCTGCCGCTTTTTGCAGTAAAGTCGCCAAATTTCAATACACCTGCATCTTCTAAAAATTTGATAAATTCTCTTTTATAGCTTTCCATAGTATTCTCCTTATCCTACAAATTCTTTAACACATCTTCTGTAAGCTGAAACAGGGTCATCGGATGCAGTAATAGGTCTGCCAACAACGATATAATCAGAGCCGATTTCTTTAGCTTTAGCCGGTGTGGTAACACGAACCTGGTCACCTACATCACCGTCAGCAAAACGAACCCCCGGTGTAACAGTCATAAATGCTTTTGAGCAGTTTTCTTTAACCATTCCTGCTTCAAGCGGCGAGCAAACAACACCGTCAAGCCCTGCTTCCTTTGCATTTTGGGCATATTTAACTATTGTATCGTTAATAGAAGCGTTAATAAGAAGTTCATTTTGCATACGCTCTTCACTTGTAGATGTAAGCTGGGTAACGGCAATAAGAAGCGGCCTTGTACCGTCCTCCCTTGTAAGCCCTTCCAATGCGGCTTTCATCATATCAATTGTGCCCGCCGCGTGAACATTAGTCATATCAACATCAAGCTTTGAAAGAACAGCCATTGATTTTTTAACTGTATTAGGAATATCGTGAAGCTTAAGGTCAAGAAAAATCTTGTGTCCCCTTTTCTTAATTTCTCTTACTATTGACGGGCCTTCGGCATAAAAAAGTTCCATACCGATTTTTACAAAAGGCTTTTCCTCGGTAAATTTATCAAGGAAATCGAAAGTTTGCTGTGCGCTTGAAAAGTCACAAGCGATGATAACATCTTTACCCATTAGTCTACCACTCCTATAATATCACTTATTTTATCTATTTTGAGTTTTTCACATTCCTGAGGAAGTGACTCAATAATATTTTTGCATACATAAGGGTTAACAAGATTTGCCGCCCCTATCTGAACTGCGGTTGCACCAGCCATCATCATTTCAATCACATTTTTTGCACTTGAAACACCGCCGCATCCCATTACGGGAATATTGCAAGCTTTTGCAACCTGGTACACCATTCTTACCGCTACCGGAAAAATAGCGTCACCGCTAAAGCCGCCCATTTTATTTGCAATAACAGGGGTACGCTTTTTAAGGTCTATGCGCATACCGAGCATTGTATTTATAAGGCAAATACCGTCAGCACCGGCTTCTTCGCAAGCTTTTGCTATTGATACAATATCCGTAACATTAGGCGAAAGCTTAATAAACACAGGCTTTGTGGTAACAGCTTTTACTGCCTTTGTAACCTGTGCCGCACATTCAGGAGAAGTGCCAAAGCTCATTCCCCCGCCGTGAACATTCGGGCAGGATACATTGACTTCTAAAATACCGACCTGCTCCTCTTTATCTAAAAGCGAGCAAGTATATGCATAATCTTCAACCGAAAAGCCGGAAACATTTGCGATAACGGGCTTGTGAAAATATTCTTTCATTTCAGGTAATTCATGCTCAATAACATGATGCACACCCGGATTTTGAAGTCCAACTGCGTTAATCATACCTGATGTGCATTCAGCAATTCTCGGTGTAGGGTTACCGAAGCGTGCGTCTTTAGTAGTTCCCTTAAACGAGAAAGAGCCTAAAATGTTAATATCATAAATATCTTTAAATTCCTTACCGAAGCCGAATGTACCCGAAGCCGGAACAACAGGGTTATCCATTTGCATTCCTGCAAGGTTTACCGATAAATCTACCATATAATCTCCTCCTTAACAAGAACAGGGCCATCCTTGCAAATGCGCTTATTGCCGTATTTTGTTTTGCAGGAGCAACCCATACACGCACCAAAGCCGCAACCCATCCTTTCTTCAAAAGAAAATTGGCCTGAACATTCGGTTTTATTATAAACAGCTTTGAACATAGGAAGAGGACCGCAAGTATAGAAATAATCGTAATCTTCAGGGAATGCATCTGTCACAAAGCCTTTAACACCGTATGATCCGTCAACCGTTGTGACAAAAACATCTATTCCAAGTGCCTTAAATTTATCTTCATAAAAAACTTCATCTTTAGTATTAAAGCCAAGTACAACGGTAGGTTTTTGCCCGCTTTCAATAAGCTTTTTGGCAAGATAATACATTGGCGGAACACCGACACCGCCGCCGATAAGAAGCGGCTTTGCCGATTTTGATATATCATATCCGTTTCCAAGCCCTGTAAGGATATTGAGTATTTCACCGACAGAAATATTACTCATTTGTTCAGTTCCCTCGCCTACAACTTTGTATATAATTGTAATAACATTTTCATTGCAATCACATACAGATATAGGCCTGCGAAGAAACTTTCCTTCAAGCTTAATATTTATAAATTGGCCGGGTGCGGTGATATGTGATGTATCGCCCTCAAGCTCCATTTTATAAACATCTTTAGCAATTTTCTCGTTAGTTAATACTTTATAATCACTTTCAAAAAACATATATCGTTATTCCTCATCAATTGTTGATACACCGAGTGTAATTTCTTCAAGTACATCAAGAAGAACTTTAACCGTATCAAGAGAAGTAAACATTGTTACATTATTTTCAACTGCTGCACGCCTGATTTCAGAACCGTCTGAATGGGAGTCACCCGCGTTAATATCAATTGTATTGATAACATAAGCAATATGACCCTGGCGAAGTGCTTTTAATATTTCATCACTGTCATCAAGTGTAAGCTTTGCACGAACCTTGGTGCGAATACCGTGGCTTTTAAGATATTTTGCTGTACCCTCTGTTGCTTCAATATTAAAGCCGAGGTCATAAAATCTCTTAATAAGAGGAAGTGCGGCAGGCTTATCCTGGTCAGCAATAGTAACAAATACAGTACCGTAGTTTGCAACATTCATACCGGACGCCTGAATTGCTTTATAAAGCGCACGGGTGAGTGACTTATCATATCCGATAGCTTCGCCTGTTGACTTCATTTCAGGTGAAAGGTAAGTATCCATACCCTTAAGTTTTGAGAATGAGAAAGCAGGAGCTTTAACATACCAGCGTTTCTTTTCTTCAGGATATACTTTATCAATTCCCTGCTCTTTAAGTGAATGGCCGAGAATTACCTGGGTTGCAATGTGAGCCATAGGCACACTTGTTGCTTTTGAAAGAAACGGTACTGTTCTTGAAGAACGAGGATTAACTTCAATTACATAAACATCATCATTATTGTCAGCTATGAACTGAATGTTATAAAGGCCTACAATTCCGATTGCTTTACCAAGTTTAACAGTATAATCAATAATTTTATCTTTTACATTTTGTGACGCTGTGAATGTAGGGTAAATTGAAATTGAGTCACCTGAATGAACGCCTGTTCTTTCAACATGTTCCATAATACCGGGAACAAATACATCATTTCCGTCACAAATTGCGTCAACTTCAAGCTCACGGCCCATTATATACTTATCTACCAAAACAGGCTGCTCGGTATTGATTTCAACAGCAGTTTGAAGATAATGGCGAAGTGATTCTTCATTAGCCACAATTTGCATAGCACGGCCACCGAGTACAAACGAAGGCCTTACAAGTACAGGATAACCGATTTCTGCCGCAACCTTAACACCTTCTTCAATATTGGTTACAGCAAGTCCCTTTGGCTGCGGAATACCGAGAGATTCCATTACTTTTTCAAAGCTATCTCGATTTTCTGCCCTATCAATAGCTTCAACATCAGTGCCGATAATAGGCACACCGAGAGCATCAAGCGGCGGTGCAAGGTTAATAGCTGTTTGCCCACCGAGCGATACAACAATACCAAGCGGTTTTTCAAGGGTGATAACATTCATAACATCTTCAACCGTAAGCGGTTCAAAATAAAGTTTATCACTTGTTGTGTAATCGGTTGATACTGTTTCAGGGTTATTATTTATAATAATAGCTTCATATCCTGCCTCACGGATTGACCATATTGCGTGTACGGTTGAATAGTCAAATTCAACACCCTGGCCAATACGGATAGGACCTGAACCCAAAACAATAATTTTCTTTTTATCTGATACTACCGATTCATTTTCTTCTTCATAAGTAGAGTAGAAATAAGGAACATAAGAATCAAATTCAGAAGCGCAGGTATCTATCATCTTATATACAGGGAAAATGTTATTTTCTTTTCTGAGTTTGAATACATCAGATTCACTCATACCCCAAAGCATACCGATATACTTATCGGAAACGCCCATTTTCTTTGCGTCTTTAAGAGTTTGAATGTCCTTGATATTATCTTTAATAACATTTTCAAAATCAACTATATTCTTAAACTTTTCAAGGAAGAACATATCAATTTTAGTTGCGTTATAAATTCTAATTAAATCGGTATGAAGCCTGATAAGTTGAGCAATGGCAAAAAGCCTGTCATCAGTACCGTTTTTGATATATTTAAGAAGTTCGTCCTCTGTATAATCATCAAACTTTTTGCTGTACAAATGGCATACGCCGATTTCAAGTGAGCGCACGGCTTTAAGCAAGCTTTCTTCCATAGTTCTGCCGATTGCCATAACTTCGCCGGTAGCTTTCATTTGTGTGTTAAGCGTATTATTGGCATCTGCAAATTTATCAAATGGGAAACGCGCAATTTTTGTTACAACATAGTCAAGTGTAGGTTCAAACGAAGCAGGAGTATTTGCAATAGGAATTTCATCAAGGTGCATACCTACGGAAATTTTAGCGGATACCCTTGCAATAGGATAACCCGAAGCTTTAGAAGCAAGTGCAGATGAACGCGAAACCCTCGGATTAACTTCAATAAGATAATATTGGAATGAGTGAGGATCAAGTGCAAACTGAACATTGCATCCGCCCTCAATTTTAAGTTCACGGATAATGCGAAGTGCAGAATCACGAAGCATTTGATATTCTTTATTTGTAAGAGTTTGTGACGGTGCAACAACTACCGAGTCACCTGTATGAACACCGACAGGGTCGATATTTTCCATATTACAAATTGTGATAGCAGTATCATTTGCATCACGCATTACTTCGTATTCGATTTCCTTATAGCCTTTAATGCTCTTTTCCACAAGTACCTGGTGAACAGGTGAAAGTGCAAGAGCATTTTTCATCATAACCATAAATTCTTCTTCATCATCGGCAAAGCCACCGCCTGTACCGCCAAGTGTAAATGCCGGGCGAAGAACAACAGGAAATCCTATTTCTCTTGCAGCTTTAAGTCCGTCTTCAAGATTTTCTGCAATCTCACTCGGAAGAACAGGTTCGCCGAGGCTTTCACAAAGCTCTTTGAAAAGCTCTCTGTCCTCCGCTCTTTCAATAGCGTCAAAATTAGTACCGAGTATTTCAACATCACATTCTTTAAGTACGCCTTTTTTAGCAAGCTGAACTGCAAGGTTGAGGCCGGTTTGACCGCCGAGTGACGGTAAAATTGCATCAGGTCTTTCATGGCGAATAATTCTTGCAACATATTCAAGATTAAGAGGTTCCATATATACTTTATCTGCAATATCCGTATCCGTCATAATAGTTGCAGGGTTTGAGTTAATAAGTACAACCTCATATCCCTCTTCCCTAAGAGCAAGACAAGCCTGTGTGCCGGAATAGTCAAATTCAGCCGCCTGGCCGATTACAATCGGGCCGGAGCCGATTACAAGTATTTTGTGAATATCAGTTCTCTTTGGCATATCAGTCTTCCTCCTTTTGCATAAGTGCAATAAATTTATCAAATAAGTAAGCACTGTCCTGCGGGCCAGGCGCACTTTCCGGGTGATACTGAACCGAGAAAAGCTTGTCCTTTTCACACTTAACACCCTCCGCCGTATCATCAAGCAAATTGATATGTGTAAGTTCAAGGTCAGTTCCTTCAAGTGACTTTACATCAACTGCATATGAATGGTTTTGCGATGTAATTTCAAGCTTGCCTGTTTCCATATTTTTAACAGGGTGGTTACCGCCCCTGTGGCCGAATTTCATTTTGAATGTTTTTGCACCGAGTGCAAGTGAAATCATTTGGTGGCCAAGGCAGATACCGAAGATCGGAAGCTTACCTCTGAGTTCTTTTACTACATTGATAACGGTTTGAACATCCTCCGGGTTACCCGGACCGTTAGAAAGAAATAAACCGTCAGGGCGCATTTTAAGTATTTCTTCACTTGTGATATTGTAAGGCACTACTGTAACATTACAGCCCTTTTCATTAAGCTTACGAATAATATTATGCTTAATGCCGCAGTCAATAGCTACAACATCATACTTATGATTAGGAGTTCTTGAATACCAGCGTTTTTTACAGCTTACGCGTGAAACCATATCAGTCGGAATAACATATTCCCTGACTTTTTCAAGTGCTTCTTCATAAGGTACATCTGCGTTGCAGATAATAACCTTTTGTGAGCCTTCATCACGAATAATTCGTGTAATCATTCGTGTATCAACGCCGCTGATAGCCGGAATATCATATTCCACAAGTACCTCATCAAGTGTTTTGGTATAGCGGAAGTTAGACGGTAAATCGTTATATTCCCTTACAATAAGTCCGCCCATAGTAGGCACTTTGGTTTCATAATCTTCATCAGTCATACCGTAGTTGCCGATAAGCGGATAAGTCATACACACCATTTGGTCTGTATAACTCGGGTCAGACACAATTTCCTGATAACCCACCATTGAAGTATTAAAAACAATTTCATTTATTGCTTCTTTATCTGCACCGAAACCGTAACCGTAAAATTCTTTACCGTTTTCAAGCACAATTTTTTTGTTATATGGCTGCATAAACAATCTCTCCTTTACATATTGTTAAAAGGTTTTCACCTTGTAAATTCCAATTTTCAAACGGTGTAGCCCTACCCATAGTAACAAAATTTTCAGGGTTAACACACCATTTTTTATCAACATCAAGCAGTGCAAGGTCAGCCGGCGCGCCCACTTCTATTTTACCGCCTGGTAAGCCAAATATTTCCCTCGGCTTAACCGACATCATATCAATCAGCTTTTCGAGAGTGATAATACCTGTTTTAACAAGCTTGGTATTAAGAACACCAAACGCTGTTTCCAAGCCGACAACACCCATTAGCGAGCCTGCAAGCCCTTTTGCTTTTTCCTCTGCGCTGTGCGGTGCGTGGTCAGTCGCAATAACATCAACCGTACCGTCAAGCACACCGTCAATAAGTGCCTGCATATCCTCTCGGCTCCTGAGCGGAGGATTCATTTTAAATCTGCCGTCTTCCTGCAAATCTTCATCACACATTGTAAGATAATGCGGGCCTGTTTCGCAGGTAACTTTTACACCGCGTGCTTTAGCCTTGCGGATAATATCAACACTTTCTTTTGTTGAAATATGGCACACATGATATTTGCAGCCTGTTTCTTCGGCAAGTTTGCAATCACGCTCAATTTGCGCCCACTCACTTTCCGAGCAAATACCCTTATGCCCATGTTCTTTGCAATAAATACCATCGTGAATATATCCACCGTTAAGCAAATCATTAACTTCACAATGCGCAGATATAATTTTTCCGAGCTTTGCACATTCTTCCATAGCTTTTTGCATAAGCTCCTGCGTTTGAACGCCTGTTCCGTCATCGGAAAAGCCGACAACTTTATCTGCCATTGATTTAAAGTCAACAGTTTCGCCCGCACCTTTTCTGCCCTTGGTTATTGTGCCAAACGGTAAAACTGAAATAACAGCGTCACGCTCAATTATATCTGTTTGCACCTTGAGGTTCTCAACACAGTCGGGAGCCGGATTAAGATTAGGCATTGTGCAAAGGGTTGTATACCCTGCCCTTGCGCCTGCCATAGAGCCTGACTTTATTGTTTCTTTATAAGAAAAACCGGGTTCGCGAAGATGTGTATGAACATCAACAAAACCCGGTATCAATAAATATTTATCTAAAGCGTCAATTACCCTATCGGCACCATTTTTTAATGAAATAGTGCTTGAAATCTCGGTGATAAATCCATCGGTTATAAGAACATCTGACTTTTTAATTTTATCATCAATATAACATAATGCATTTTTAATCAGTAATGTCATAAACCACAGTCCTTTCTTTATCCTTGTAATTATAATATATTTACCCCCAATAAGTCAACATAAAAATATCTAATATATCTATTTACTTTAAAATATTTATGTTATATAATTAAATTGATTTTTTCTTAAGCATTAGGTATTAAGCGGAAGTGAAAATATGATTAAGATTTTGCAATTTGGCGAAGGCAATTTTTTAAGAGCATTTGCCGAGCATTATATTCAAGCGGCAAATGAAAAAGGCATATATGACGGCAAAGTTGCAATATGCCAGCCGAGGAAAAACAATACTGTTATAAATGCATTGAAAAAGCAAAATAATGAATACAACATTATTTTAAAAGGCAGGCTTAACGGTAAAATAATTGACGAAGTGCAGCACATAAACTGCATTGAAAAATGCATTGATACCGTTTTAGAAACAGAAGAGCTTGAAAGCACATTTTGCTCACATTCGCTTGAGCTTATTATATCCAACACAACCGAAGCGGGAATTTGCTATAACGGTAATGACAAGGCAGAGAATTTTCCAAACATTTCATTTCCGGCAAAAATCACATATCTGCTTAAAAAGCGTTTTGATTCAGGCAAAAGCGGGCTTGTTTTTTTACCGGTTGAGTTAATAGAAAATAACGGCAATGAATTAAAAAACTGCATATTGAAATATGCCAAGCTTTGGAACTTGGGCGATGAGTTTATAAATTTCGTTGAAAGCGAATGCAGCTTCTGCAACACCCTTGTTGACAGGATAGTAACAGGCAAGGTTGAATATGAAAGCGACGCCTGCGCAGTTTCGTGCGAGCCGTATGCAAGCTTCATTATAGAGGCAGATGAAAAAGCAAGAAAAGTAATTCCTTTTACAAAAGTTGATATGGGTGCGCAGTTTGCGGCAAGCGTACTTCCTTTCCGTAAAAGAAAAGTTAAAATACTAAACGGTGTTCACACAATGAGCGTACTTGCCGGATATAATGCCGGTTTTAAAATTGTAAGAGATATGGTTAATGACGAAACCTTTAAAGCTTACATATTAAAAGGCTTGAATGAAGAAATATTAGAAACAATTGACCTTGACAAAGAGCAATTAACAAGCTTTGCGCAAAGTGTAATCGAAAGATTTAACAATCCTTTTATTGACCACAAGTTACTTGACATCAGCTTAAATTCCGTTGCGAAGTTTAAAACGCGCTGCCTTTGCTCATACCTTGATTACTATGACAAATTCGGCGAAGCGCCTAAAGTTTTATCATTTGCTTTTGCAGGGTTAATCAATTTTTATGAAGATTTTGAAAATAAAGATTATCCTGTAAATGACATTGAAAATGTGCTTGAGTTTTTCAAATCAAAACATAAAGATATAGTATTTGATGTGCTTGCAAACAGTGAGTTTTGGGGCGAGGATTTGACAAAATACGACAATATTTACGATACTGTAAACCATTGGTATACAAACATTAAAAAATACGGGATAAAAAGTGCAATGGAGATGCTTTTAAATGAATAAATTATTTAAAATAAATAGCAATGACAATGTTGCAATTGCACTTGAAAGCTTGGCAAAGGGTGAAAAAGTTGACGGTATCACCCTGCTTGACGACATACCTTTCGGCCACAAGGTATTATTAAAAGATATGAAATCAGGCGAAAACATAATTAAATACAATGAACCTATCGGCCACCTTACGCGTGACTGCAAAATGGGTGAGCATATACACGAGCATAATTTAAAAACGAATTTAAGTGATATAGTTGAATACAAATTTGCAGGTGACAATGAATACAAGCCGAAAAACTGCGAAATTACATTTAACGGATATTTAAGAGATGATAACAAAGCCGCAACAAGAAATGAAATATGGATTATTCCGACAGTCGGCTGTGTTAACAATACAGCAAAAAGGCTCGAAAAAATCGGGCAGGAAATAATCGGCGAGGGATGCGACGGTGTTTTTGCATATACGCATCCGTTTGGATGCAGTCAACTTGGTGACGACCAGGAAAACACAAGAAAAATTCTTGCGTCCCTTGCAAATCATCCAAACGCAGGTGGTGTGCTGATTGTATCGCTTGGCTGTGAAAATACAAATGTAAAAACATTTAAAAAATATCTCGGTAATTATAATGAAAGCAGAATAAAATTCCTTGTAACGCAGGACTGTGAAGATGAGCTTGAAGAGGGCAAAAAGCTGATTAAAGAGCTTTATGATTATGTCAAAGATTTTAAGCGTGAGCCTATCCCGTTCAATAAACTTGTAATCGGTTATAAGTGCGGCGGTTCTGACGCATTCAGCGGAATTTGTGCAAACGCCCTTTGCGGCAGGCTTACCGACAGGGTAACTTCATTCGGTACATCGGCAATACTAACGGAAGTACCGGAAATGTTCGGTGCTGAAACATTACTAATGCAAAGATGTAAAAACCGTGAAACATTTGATAAATGCGTTGATATGATAAATTCCTTCAAGCAATATTTCTTTTCGCATAACCAAGAATGTTACGAAAATCCGTCACCCGGAAATCACGACGGCGGAATAACCACACTTGAAGAAAAGTCGCTCGGCTGCATACAAAAAGGCGGAAAAGCAATAATTACCGATATACTTAAATACGGTGAGCATTGCAAAAAGCCGGGTTTAAGTTTATTAACAGGGCCGGGCAATGATATTGTGTCTGTAACGAACCTTACAGCAGCAGGCGCAAATATAATATTGTTTACAACGGGCAGAGGTACTCCGCTCGGCGCTCCTGTACCTACTGTTAAAATATCCTCAAACTCTTCCCTTTACAGAAGGAAAAGCAACTGGATAGATTTCAATGCGGGTGAACTGATAAATAACCGGGATTTTGAAAATATTACCGAAGAAATATTAAATTTAGTAATTGAAGTTGCTTCGGGCAAGAAAACTAAAAACGAAATTAACTCCTACCGCGACATTTCCATATTTAAAGACGGAGTAATAATGTAAATAAAAAATGATGATAAAGGAAAATAAAGAATAGCCGAAAACATATAGAAAGGCGCAGATGAATTTTTATATTCATCTGCGCCTTTATTATGCACCGATATTTATTTGCGGGTAAATATCCTGCAAAGAATAGTAAACCTTTTTAAGCCTTTGGTTTAATTTAACATCTTTTACCGCTGAAAATTTTGCATCTTCAAGTTTAATTTACCCGATATGCCCGAAGCGATTTTTATATTTTCAAAATCTGCTTTGCCTGTCAATTCAATAAACTATTTGTAAATTGTAATTTACCATAACAAAAACCCACTCAACAAGTGAGTGGGTTAATTTGAATATCTAACTAAAATTAGAGTGCAGCCTTAGCTGATTCAACAAGTGAAGTAAATGCAGTTGGGTCAGAAATAGCAATTTCTGAAAGCATCTTTCTGTTAAGGTCAATGCCTGCTTTCTTAAGTCCGTTCATAAATGTTGAATAGTTAGTACCGTTTGCCTTGCAAGCAGCTGAAATACGAGTAATCCAAAGTCTTCTGAAATCTCTTTTCTTCTGCTTTCTGCCGATGTATGCATACTGTCCGCTCTTCATAACAGCTTGTTTAGCTGTCTTGAAAAGTCTGTGCTTTCCGCCGTAGTAGCCCTTAGCTGCCTTTAATACTTTTTTTCTTCTTTTACGAGTTGCCATAGCACCCTTAATTCTTGCCATATCTATATACCTCCGAGTTAATGTTAATGCCTAAATAATTAAGCAAATTCTTCTTATTTGTAAGGAACAAGTCTCTTGCACTGCTTCTGGTTTGTAACATCAGCAACTGCAGTTTTACGAAGATTTCTCTTACGCTTAGTTGACTTCTTAGTAAGAATGTGTGAGGTATAAGCATGTGCACGCTTTACCTTGCCGCTCTTTGTTGTCTTAAAACGCTTCTTTGCGCCGCTGTGAGTTTTAATTTTTGGCATAATTTATTCCTCCGTGTGATTATTTACTTGCCTTAGGAGACAAAAACATAAGAATTTGCCTACCGTCGAGTTTAGGGGCTTTATCAACATTTGCTTCTTCCTCAAGTGAAGCTGCAAAACGCTTCATATTTTCAATACCGAGGTCTGAATGAGTCATCATTCTGCCCTTAAGGCGAATTGAAACCTTAACCTTGTGACCTGACGCAAGAAACTTTTTTGCCTGATTAACTTTTGTGTTGAAGTCACCGACATCAATAGTAACACTAAGACGAATTTCCTTTGTTTCAACCTGCTTTTGATTTTTGCGATTTTCCTTTTCACGCTTAGCCTGCTCATAACGGAACTTTGAATAGTCCATAATTTTGCATACAGGCGGCTTAGCCTGAGGAGCAATCTTTACTAAATCAAGGCCTTTTGTTTCAGCTATGTGGAGTGCATCACTTGCGCTCATAATACCAAGCTGTTCACCGTCGGCTGAAATAACGCGTAATTCCTTGTCTTTGATTTCATTATTGATTTGTTGAGTTTCCTTGCTGATAAAAAACACCTCTTATAAAAAATTAAAGTGTGAACGCAAAATCCGTTCACACTTCAATAATCAATTAACAAATAAATTATTGCCCTTTTCGCTTAGCTGAAGGGGAGAACGATGCGTTCTTCTTTATTGCGTAGATATATTAACATAGCCACATCAATTTGTCAATACAAAATTTAGATTTATTTTATAAATTTTATTGCCAAGGATATTTTTGCTTAAGTTTTTCAAATTCTTTGTTGTCCTTTGCAAAATGGAATTTATTTTCAAGATCGGAAAAGAAGTAATAATAGCCTGTATCATTATGATTTACAACTGCATTTATATTTTCAACACCCGGATTACAAATAGGCCCGCTCGGAAGCGCCGGGCATTTATAAGTATTATACGATTCAACAACACTTGTGCCAAATCCGTTTTCACGAAGCTTATTACCGTAAAATATAGTAACATCGCTTTGAAGCTGCTGGCCTATATTAAGGCGGTTAATAAATACAGATGCAATATTTTGAGCCACGCCGTCACCAAGCGTTTCCTTTTCAACAACCGATGCAAGTGTTACAAGCTCGTAAAGAGTCATACCGTTTTTTTCGCAATAATCAGTCCATTCATCGCTGATTTTACCGTCAAATGTTTCAAGCATTGTTGCCACAACATCTTTTGCATTACTGTTTTCCGGCAAATCATATGTTGCAGGAAACAAAAAGCCTTCAAGCTGATAAGCAACATTTTCGCCCATATATGCTTCGTTTAAAAAATCATAATTATAATCATTTTTATTTTTGCAGGCATTTAAAAAATCCGACCTCTTACAAATATTGTTTTTTTCTAAAGTATCTGCAATATCAAAAACAGTATATCCCTCGGGAATGCAAACCGAAATGCTTTTATGTGAAATATCGGGATTTTGAAGTTTTTTTGCAATTTCCTCATAACTCATTGATGAGGTCATATTATATTCGCCGTTGATATAAGTGAATTTAGGATAATGCTTATCCATCCACCAATTCCAAACGGTATCATTTTTAATAATGCCGTTTGCTTTAAGCTTTTCACCTATTTGGTAAGCAAAATCATCTTTTTCAATAACAAGATTATATTCCGTTTTGGTATTTCTGTTACCGCTTACATCTTTTTGAACATAGGTATAGCCAACATAAGCTGCGATACCCAAAAGAGCAAGAACAAGAATTACTATTACAGCAATGCTTGATTTACTTTTATTCTTCGACATTGAAATCTCCTTTATCAATACACATAGGTGTGTGAACTATTCCCCTATCAACAAGTTCTCTGCCGCAAATGCGAAAACCGAGCTTTTCATAAAAATTAACAGCGTGATTTTGAGCGTCTACATAAATTCGTTCTGCCCCGGCTTCAATAGATTTGGCAACAACAGCGTTAACTACCGTTGCCCCGTAATGCTTGCCTCTATATTCTTTAAGCACTGCAATTCTGCCTATTTTAAGTCCATTTGACTGCGGTATTTCCGTAATTCTGGCGGTTGCCACAGCACTCTTGCCATCATAAAGCAGGGCAAAAAGCGCTCTTTTATCAAGCTCGTCAAACTCTTCCTCGCCTTTTATATTTTGTTCACTCATAAAAACCTGCATACGAATACTTTTAACAAGCATAAAATCAGGGTCGGAATATAATAAAAACTTAACTTCAGCCATTTATTTTGTGTACCTTAAGCATATTTGTTGTGCCGGACATACCGAGCGGTATACCTGCTGTGATTACTACTGTATCTCCCTTTTTAGCCACACCGGCTTTAACTGTAACTTCAACTGCGTGGTCAAAAAGTTCATCAGTATTATTTTTAAGCTGACAAAGTACCGGCTTAACGCCCCAGCTAAGACTTAGCTGACGCCATACTTTTTGGTTAATTGTAGCACCAACAATAGATGTTTGTGGCCTAAACTTTGAAATCATACGGGCGGTATTGCCGCTTTTAGTTACAGTAATAATTGCCGACGCATTAAGGTCGTGTGCAGTAGTAACGGTAGCGTGGCTGATAGCAGATGTAATATCCTTACCGCCGCTTTCAGGATAAAAATTATCGAATTGTCGTTTGTAATCAATATCTCCCTCGGTAGTTAGTGCAATTGAAGTCATAGTTTGAACTGCTTCAATCGGGTGCTTGCCGACAGCACTTTCACCCGAAAGCATAATTGCGCTTGTACCGTCATAAATAGCATTTGCAACATCGGTAATTTCCGCTCTTGTAGGGCGCGGATTATTTATCATAGATTCAAGCATTTGCGTTGCTGTTACAACAATTTTGCCTGCATCATACACTTTTCTTATAATCATTTTTTGAATAGCAGGAATACGCTGAAAATCAATTTCAACACCCATATCCCCTCTTGCTACCATTATTCCGTCAGACACAGCAATAATATCATCAATATTATCAACACCCTGTGTGTTTTCAATTTTGGAAACAATTTTAACATCTTTCCAGCCTATTGCTTCAACAAAATTACGAAGAATTGTAACATCGGTAGCACTGCGAACAAATGATGCCGCAATAAAATCAAAATCGTGTTTTGCACCGAATTTAAGGTCATTCATATCCCTTTCGGAAAGATAAGGCATATTAAGTTCAACACCCGGAACATTAACACCCTTATGGTTTGTTAAAAGTCCGCCGTCAATAACGGTGCAATGAATATCACTGCCTTTTACGCTGTCAACCTTCATTGAAATAAGACCATCGTTAATAAGAATGACTGTTCCTGCTTTAACATCACGAGGAAGTCCCTCATAATTAACATAACATTTCTTTTCATTGCCAAGGCACATTTTTGTAGTTAAAACAAATTTGTCGCCCTCGTTAATTACTACACCGTCAGGATTTTCAAAATCACCAAGTCGAACTTCAGGTCCTTTGGTATCGAGCAAAGTTGCAATCGGTGCATTGAGCTTTTCCCTTACTGCAATAACTTCTTTAAGTCTTTTTTCATGATCCTCATATGCACCGTGGCTAAAATTAAATCTTGCAACATCCATACCTGAAAGAACCATTTTTTCAAGTGTTTGAGGATTATCTGTTGCCGGCCCTAATGTACAAATGATTTTAGTTTTTTTCATTTTAATATTATCTCCATAGTTTAAATACAAAATACTTTGAAAAAGGCACATCAAATTTCCGCAATATTTAGACAAAACCTTCCTCGATAGTATAATAACACAAAAATATAAAAATGCAATATATTTTTATTATTAACTGTTAAATATATAATAAAAAAATTAAAACAAAAAAACAAGGCAATCGCCAAATGACAATTGCCTTGTAAAAATATTGATTTTTAATAGTTTTCACCCGGGATATTATCAAGAACATCACGAGGGAAGAATACACTTGAACCGCCTGTTGCCATATCCGTATTTGAATCATCCAAATCGTAGTTAAACACTTTATCACTTGCGTTGTTATATTCATTTTCAGATACGATAAATATATTACCGCTTTGTGCAAGGTGAAGGTCTAAAGTCCGCCAATTTTGGAATCTGTGCAAATTGAAGTAATATGCATTATCTTCAATAGTATCAGCAATACCGCAGCCCCAAATTTCCTGATACCAGCCGTCAAAATCAAGCTTACCGTTTGGCGCATAGAACAATGCACCAAGCTTACCGTAACCGGCAAAATACTTGATATTACCTTGATATGAAGCGATAGAATTAGGAAGCTGTTTAGCATTATATTCTGCGTTATCTGCCTTTGAGTAGAAGTTGAACAAATTAACATCACCCTTATTTGCAACAAGGTAAGTTAAGCGCATATCAATTGTGGTATTTATGTTTATGTTATTATCAGCATAAATAAGAACCGGGAAAGAAGTTTGACCGTCAGCTGATGATGTACCCCTGCTGTCAAAACCTGCAAGACTTGTATCACCCTTGATTGAATCAATATTCACATTAAGGCTACTTGCCGTACAGGTAAAGTCGTGGCCGAGATAAATAAGTGCGTCCTGCCTGAGTACACACTGGCCTTGAACAAGGCAATCATAAGTACCCATAATTGAAGCGTTCTTATTAAGAGTTAATGAGCCGAGTGTATAAATACTGCCCTGCTTCGGTTTGAATTCTTCTTTAAGGTTATAGCCGAATTTCTTAAGCGCATCGAGTATATCACCCCAAAGTGAACCGTCAGAATCACTTACATACGGTTTATACTTATATGTTGCATTTTTAAAGGTTTCCGGCATTACCCATAAATCTGCATTATGCCTTAATGTAAGATATTTAGGAGTAAATACATAGTTACCTACTGCAACTTGAGAATAACCGTATTCAAAGATTTGACCGCCGTATGATACAAGTGACTGACCAATAAAGAATGTACCACCCTTTGCATTATCGGATGAATCAGCTTGAAGCTCCTTCTTAATATTAGAACCGTCATTTGTAAGCGGTGTATCATTATCATCTTTGCCTGCATCGGTACTTCCGTCAGTCTTTTCATTATCGTCCTTTGAATCCGAATATTCAGGTTCTTTACCTTCGGTTACACCTTTGGCAGTATTTTCAGTAACGGTATTACCGTTAACAGTCCTTGTATAATCACCGGATTTGCCGAGTTCAATATACGAAAGTGCTGTAACATTACCGCCTACCGAAACAGTAGTGCAGTCACGAATCTTAATCCACGAAGTTGAAGCCTGCAAGCTGCCGCCTACATGGAATTCACTGTATGAACCGCCTTCAACAGAAGTAAGGGTTTTAAGCTTTTTGCCGACATAAATCTTTGCATCGTGGCGAAGAGTTAAATATTTGTTACTTATAAAATCATCTTTAACTCGAAGGGTAGTTGAAGCATAAACCTTTGTATACTTTCCGCTTTCAAAGTTACCGCCTACATAGGTGTAACCTGCGTTAGCAAAAGTATATTTAATCAAGCTGTCACCCTTGGTGAAGAACTTACCGTTAACATCCGACGCTTGTGACCTATCCTCATCATCATCAAGAAGAGATTTACCGATTTCAACGAAATCATCACAAGTGAACTTACCGTTGATATAGTTCTTGGTCATATCACGAATCTTAGCTGTATCACGAACATACATATTTCCGTTTACAATAATCTTTGAGCAAATATTTTCATCAAGGCATTGGAAAACAAGGAATCTGTAATCGTTATTTTTAATAAGATTCTCGATTCTTATAGCGTCAAGGTTAGATTTCTTGGAACTGTCAAAAATAGCGTTTTTAATAATACTGATAGTATCAGGATCATTAAGTGACTTTTGACCTGCAACTGCAAGAGTTACATTCTGCTTCATATAAACTCTTGAATAAGTGTAAAGTGAACCACCTACATAAACATTGGAATTTGAATAAATATCCAAGTCACGCGAATTATTTTCAGGTACTGTTGACAACGACTTAGTCCAAAGACTTTCACCCAGTGTATTATTAAGCATATTTCCGCCAACATAGAAATATGAACTTCTGTACTTGTTAGGGTTTTTATCAAAATCAGCGTGGTAAGAATGTTTATCATCACAGAATGAATAATAAGTAGCATCAACTGCATTATAAGTAAACATTTCAATGTTTATCTTTGTAGCACGCTTTGATTGGTAATCCCCGCCTACCATAAAGATACTGTTATTACCTGCCGCAATACCTGCACCACCGAAGCAATCACCACCGATAAAGGTGTTAGAGTGGTTATATGCCCAAATAGCAGTTGAATAGTACGAATTAGCACGATTACAATAATCAAGCAAATCTCCGCCAATATAGGTAGTACCCATAGTGAAGTATGAACCTGCATTACCGTCTTTTTCGTTTGAACCAAGCTTTAAGTTGCCACCGATATATACAGTTGCCTTTTTAAACTCATGGCCGTTAATGCTGTCAACACCATTCATAAATGACATTGACTTTCCGTTTCTCCATTTTGAAGTGTTTAATGAATCCTTATTCATTTCAACATTGCCTGAAACTGCAAAATTACCGAGGTTAATTGTAACTGTACCGTAAGTGTAATCACCGTCACAGTCAAAAACAGCATTTTCACCGTTGTAAAAAGCGTTTGAGTTAAGGTTAACTCCGCCGCCGAAGTGCGCTTTAGCATTCTTAAAGTTAATAATTGCTGTATCACTGCTTATAGCACCGCTCGGCATATCGCACCAACCTGCTATCTGCATACCTGCATTAGAATAAATTTCGCCGCAGTTTTTAACAAAACCGTAAAATTTAAGTTCATTTGTACCGCCGATATAAAGATATGCATCAACAGTACCGATTGTTTTACCGTTTTTAAGTGAATAGCCCTGATGCATATCACCATCTTCTTTATCGGTAATATACTGGGATTTACTCCAATCAACATTAAGGTTGCCCAAAATATACATCTTGCCATAGTTATAAACTGTGGAAGCCATATTAACATCGCCTTGAATACCAAGTGAGCCTGACTTAACAAACAAAGCCTCACCGTCATTAAGCGAAACATTGCCGCCTATGTTAGTTGTGCCGGAAAGAACGCAAAGTCCTACGCCTCTGTTTTCCATACCGTCAACCTTGTTTGTACCCTTAATATCGAGTGAATAGCCAATATTGACCGTACCTCTTGTATGCAAAGCTCCCTTAAGTGTGAGTGTTTTTGAGGCGTCACCGGCAATAAATGTATCTGCATTATCACTTGTAAAAGCAATTTCAGGGTCTTTAGCCGAGCCGCCGCTGTTAACTATGTTGAGGCCACCCATAAGATACATATTACCACCATTTGAAATTTTGGCAGAATGACTAGAGAACGCATTAGCACTGCCCAATTGAACCTCATCTTTTATGCAAAGGTATCCACCGGATTCAACTTTCAAAGAAGATAAAACAGTTAACGAACCATTATGTGTTATATTACCAAATTCTTTAATTGTTAAAGAATTTAATATCTTATCTCCGGTATTGTCAGCAATGTATAATCCGTTAATTACAACATCCGTTTTCTTACCGGCTGTATCAGTTTGACTTATTGTATGTTTACCGTTTGAGAAGAATTCACTTAAATTATCTGCACTTGAACTTTCAACATTTACGACATAAGTGGTCCAAACCGGTGCAAGTGACCAGAATTTAGAACCGCCGTTTATATTGATGCTACTGCAATAATTTTGTGTTGAACCTTCTATTATCATATACGAATTATCATTTAATGTAATTGTCGAGCCATACAAGCCGTTTATGCTGATGTACTTTGCAACATAAATCTTTGAAGAAGAATTTACATTAACTGCATCGTTAGATGAAAGATAGCCCAAAACAATCAATCTATGTGAATTTGACAAGGAAATAGCACCTGACGACATAGTCAAATTGCCGCCGATGAGGGTTAATCCACCGTTATTGCCGACAAAATTATTATTGCTAATATTAAGCGAACCATAGAGATAAAGTGAACCCTCATTAACAAATTGCTTTGAAAAATTCAAATTTGATTTTGTGGCAGTTTGTGCAATCGAGCCGTCACCTAAATAGATACGAGACTCAGGCTGGTTGTTTGTAAATTCATTTATATTAGATGAAAGAGCATTGATATAGCCGCCTGAATTACCATTCAAACCGAAAATGCTGACAATTGAGCCTTTTTCTCCATTATCAGAATAGAGTTTAAATCTTCTTTCAATACCGCTGTTAACAATACCTGTTACATATAATTCGCTAGTACCTTTAATTTGCACAGCTTCATCAAATTCTCTTGAATCAGTTTTGGCAGCTTTTAAATCACCTGCACAATAAAGTTTACCTGATTGAAGCTTTAAAGGATATAATGTATTTACATTTTGAACAGAATATACTGTACCGGAAATATCCAAACCGGTTTGACCGTTTTTATTTTTATTGCCTTTAAAAATACCGTTTGCGTTAATATTACCTTTTGCAATTACTTCACTGCCGCTAACAATGTTAACATAGCAATTAAATGTAATATCGCCCCAACATTCAATGCGGCAAGCGATATTAAATTGACCGCTGTTATCACTTGTTTGAGTAAATACAATATCTCTTGCCTGAATCAAACTGCTATTTACAGAAGTGGCTATCCTTTTTGCTGTAAGCTTTCCGTTAACTATAACTTTTGCTGAATCGTAAAGTGAAATATCACCTGTAATTTGTACTGCATTATTAGTATAGACAGCAGATTCATTTGTTAATTGAAGAACACCGTCAACATTAAATCCGGAATTTGCATGAAGCTGTGACGAATCTTTCAAATATAAAGATTTGAATTTAGCCGCACCGTCAACTATGATTTTTGAAGCATTCGTTACAACAAAGTTTTCGGTTACTGTAAACTTACCTCTTGTTTGAATGGTATTATTACCTTTCAAATCAGCAGCTTTTATTGTAATATCCGATGAACTTTTTAAAGTTGAATTTTCACTTAATCTTAATGTTGAGTTTACAGTTATAGGGTAGCACAAAGCTATTGAGTTTGTACCGTCATTTGCGTTAAAATCACCGCAAACAATACCGCCGCCTGCATAAAGATTATCTTGATTAGCTGTGGTGATATTAACATTGTTTAACTGCAAAGTTCCTTTTGCTTTTATAATTCTGTTTGATGCAAAATCATTACGAATCACAGCATTACCGCCGCAATAAATAACTTGGTTATCTGAACCGGATGAAAAATCAGTTGAATTACAAGTGATATTTCCCGCAACATAGAGCTTTGAATTGCTGAGCATTGAAAGCTTTTTGCAATTGAAATTGCCCTGAACTTTAATTAAAGCATTCGAATTTATTGTTACCGCTTTGTTGTCG